>ERZ809224.430-NODE-430-length-40741-cov-9.363024_pt1 | contig 40741 bp, 32 predicted proteins | sample MGYA00520513_ERZ809224 | MGnify/ENA primary metagenome ERZ809224 (study PRJEB31576, sample SAMEA3212658) | Homo sapiens | biome: human-gut; feature: human gut; material: fecal | place: Sweden | collected 2012 ... | reverse complement strand
CGATAAATTAGTATCCAAACAGGAAAAATTGCAAAAACAGGCAGAAGATATGCAGAAAGAAATTGAACAGAGCAGGGTGGATATGGAAAAAACCAGATCGGATATGAATAAGAACAATATCTTACTTGAACAATACAGAAGATAGTTTGAAATAATAAACACAAAAAAGCTCACTTTACAGTGAGCTTTTTTTATGATATATATCCGGATTATTCGGGACAGTTTTTCTTTTCTTCTTCTTTCAGTTCCCGGACCTCTTTCTTTAGTAACTCAAATTCTCCGAATAGTTCGGGAAGTCTTCTGGTGAAAGCCATTTCTTTCCATTTTTTCCTTACGTCGGTGGCAGGAAGGCCGAAAACAGTGGTACCGGGTTCGGTCACATTTTTATCCAGGGCAGAAATAGCCAAAATAGTGGTACGCGGCGCTACAAATAAGTCTTTATTAACGCTTGATTTTGCCCATATAATGCACTCGTCTTCAATACGGGTGCAGCCAGCGATCGCACATTGCGAGCTGATGAGGCAATGTTTTCCGATATAAGTGTCGTGTCCTACCTGAACCAGATTGTCGAATTTAGTGCCCTGACCTATAAAAGTATCGCCGGATACTCCTTTGTCGATCGACACATTACATCCTATTTCCACATCATCTTCAATAATAGTCCTGCCGCAGGATTCCAGTTTTTTCCATCCGTCGGGTCGTTTCTGGAAATAATAAGCATCGCCGCCAATCACACTTCCGGAGTGAATAATCACATTATCTCCTATGATGGTATCCGAATATATACTTACATTGGAATGGATAATACAATTTTTCCCTATAACCACATTATCTCCGACAAATGTATTAGGCTGGATGATGGTATTCTGCCCGATAAGGGCATTTTTGTTGATCGCTTCTTTCTGGGGACGGAAAGTTACAAAATGTTTTACTATTTTGAGATAATCTTCTAAGGGATCCGGAGAGATAAGAATAGCTTTCCCTTCCGGAACCTCAACTTCTTTATCGATCAAAATCACACTTGCCACGCTGTTGATAACCCGGTCATAATATTTCGGGTGGTCGACAAACGATAAATCGCCGGGTTCAATAGAATGAATTTCATTTATTCCGGTGATGTTAGCATGCAAATTCCCCTTTATGGTGACCTTACTCTTAATGATCCGAGTCAGGTCATCTATAGTTAAAGGTTTTTCAAATTTCATATTTATTTTACTCTTTCCGAATATTTATTCGTACGGGTATCTACTTTAATTTTTTCTCCTGTCTCAATAAAAAGAGGGACGAATACCTCCGCTCCGGTTTCCACGATAGCTCTTTTGGCCGCATTAGTCGCCGTGTCGCCCTTGACACCCGGTTCGGTATATGTTACCTCCAGATCTACAAAAGCCGGTAATTCACAAGTAAGGGGAGTATCCGTATCGGTGTGATACATAATCTCCACATTCTGACCTTCCTTGAGAAGTCCCGGATTATTGATCAACTCTTCCTGAATGGACAGTTGTTCGTATGTTTCCGCATGCATAAAATTATAAGTAGTATCTCCTTCTTTATATAAGAACTGGTAAGGTCTCCTCTCCACACGGGCCAAATCTATTTTAACTCCGGCAGTGAAAGTATTTTCCAATACCCTGCCTGTTTTTAAATTCCTCAGTTTGGTACGCACAAACGCAGGGCCTTTACCTGGTTTTACGTGTTGAAATTCAACAATAGACCATAGTTCATTATTATGCTCAAGGCATAATCCATTTTTAAAATCCGCAGTTGTAGCCATTTATCTTTTTGTTAAATAATATCATCCATTATTCAAAATGCAAAATTACACTTTTTAATCATTATTACTCTAATATTAACATTTATTAAGAATGCCGCAGTATAAAAATACTTTACATTCAATTAAATATCAATTACTTACCACAACAAAACGACACTATAATTTTGTTGTGAGTTTAGGGAGGACTTCCGCTTTCCAGGTTCCGAAAACACCTTCTTCTATCTTTTTTCTGGCCATGGTAACCAGTTGCAAATAAAAATGCAAATTATGAAGACTTCCGATCATGGGCCCTAATATTTCACCTGAAGTATACAAATGCCTCAAATAGGCACGTGAATATTCACGATCGGCAAAAAGATCACTTTCGGCATCTATAGGGGAAAAATCATATTTCCATTTCTCATTACGCATATTCATCATTCCGTCCCAGGTAAAAAGCATTCCGTTCCTTCCGTTTCGGGTAGGCATAACACAATCAAACATATCCACTCCCATCGCTATATTCTCCAATAAGTTAGCCGGTGTTCCTACTCCCATTAAATAACGTGGTTTATGCTCCGGTAGTATGTTGCAACAAATTTCGGCCATTTCATACATGATTTCGGTAGGTTCTCCCACCGAAACACCGCCGATCGCATTCCCTTCGCAATCCATAGAAGCAATAAATTCCGCCGATTTTTTCCTGAGATCTTTATAAACACTTCCCTGTACAATCGGGAATAAGGTTTGGGAGTGCCCATATCTATTATCGGTGCGATTGAAGTGAGTGACACAACGTTCAAGCCAGCCATGGGTAATTTCCATGGATTTCTTCGCATAATCATATTCGCACGGATAGGGAGCACATTCATCAAAAGCCATGATGATATCCGCGCCTATGATCCTTTGGATATCCATTACTTTTTCCGGACTGAAGAGATGGCGTGAACCATCGATATGAGACTGGAACCAAACTCCTTCTTCCGGTTTGATTTTCCTGCGGTGGCTCAGTGAAAATACCTGGAAACCTCCGCTATCGGTGAGAATAGGTTTATCCCATCCGGAAAAACGATGTAATCCGCCTGCCGCTTCCAAAACTTCAATGCCCGGGCGTAAATAGAGATGGTATGTATTTCCCAGAATGACCTGAGCTTTAACGTCTTCCTCCAGATTTTTCTTATGCAGCGCTTTTACTGCTCCCAACGTTCCGACGGGCATAAAGATCGGGGTCCTGATCTGACCGTGATCGGTATGGATAATACCGCTCCTTGCCGAGCTCTTCCCGTCTTTCTTCTCTATTATAAACTGCATGGTGTTAATAATTTTTGCAAAAATACAAGATTTAATCCTTTCTTTAAGGTACTTTTGTTAGTTAAAAAGATAACTTTTTATGGCAGAATGGTTTCAGGAACACTATACGTTATTGATAGTGATTTTATTCGGATTGGTAACGATTGTAAATATTTTTTATTATCTCTTTGTTTTTACGAAATTCGCTTTTCATAAGCCTGCCAGGATACACGATATCCGACAGGATCCGGTTTCCATCGTGATTTCGGCCAAAAATGAAGCTCATAATCTTATCAAATCCCTCCCACATCTTTTGTCGCAACAATATAATCACTACGAAGTTGTGGTCGTCAATGATAATTCGACGGATGAAACCGAACAGGTAATCCGTGATTTTATGGTAAAAGCGCCGCATCTTAAATTAGTGAACCTTACTTCATCAGTAACCAACATACAAGGAAAAAAATTCCCTTTGTCCATCGGAATAAAATCCGCCAAACATGAGATTATCTTACTGACTGACGCCGACTGCATCCCTTCTTCTCCATACTGGCTTCAAAATATGGCAAAACATTTCCGGGGCAGGACTGAAATCGTACTGGGATACAACACTTACGAGAAAAGAGCGGGATTATTGAACAAAATTATCCGCTTTGACAACCTTCATAATGCCGTCCAGTATTTCTCCTATGCGCTTATTAACTCACCCGTTGCGGGAAACGGCCGTAACCTGGCTTATACGAAAGAACTGTTTTATAAAAATAAAGGATTCGCTTCCCATAACCACATTAAATATGGGGAGGACGATATATTTGTGAATAAAAGTGCGAACAGAAACAATTGTGAAATAGAATATTTTAAAGGTGCTTACACCATATCGCGTCCCAAATCGGGATTTGCCAACTGGCTTAGCCAAAAGAAACGGCATACTGCTACGCGACGGTATTACAAAGGCATACACAAGTTTCTGTTAACTTTATATGGACTTTCAATGCCGTTGTTCTACATTCTACTCATTTTTTGTTTAACAATTAATTTGCATAATATTATATTATTTTCAATAATTTTATCTCTCTTTTTGATCAAAATAACCTTTTCATATGTTATATTCGGGAAAGCGGCTTATAAGTTGGATGAGAAAAGCATAATTCCCTGGATTCTACCTTTTGACATCCTGTTTTCGATTATAAACCCTTTGGTATATATAACTTCAATTTTTTCATCAAGGCGATAATGGAAATCAATAATAACCTAACGGATAAAGCTAAAAGAGACTACATTTTAGTGCAGGATGCATTAAAAAACGGGAATCAGAAAGCCTATGCACAATTACTGGAGTTATACAGGGATCCTATCTATTATATGGTATTGAAAATGTGCAACAATCCGTACGACGCCGAAGATCTTACTATTGAAGCTTTCGGGAAAGCTTTCAGGAACCTGGACAGATATACGGAGAATTTTGCTTTTTCAACCTGGCTATTCAAAATAGCCGTCAATAATTGCATTGATTTTATAAGAAGGAAGAACAATTCCCCCCAATGTATAGACCACGACCTTTATACATTGGAATCAAATTATATTGACAGTCATAATCCTTACGAACAGGATACCCCGGAAGACATGATTATTGAGAAACAAAAAATCAAAATCATGCATATGGCGGTGGCACAACTGAGGCCTAAATACCGGACCTTAATCGAAATGCGTTATTATGATGAATTGTCTTATGATGAGATAGCCAAAGCCCTGAACCTTACCTTATCCAATGTTAAAATATTGCTTTTCAGGGCAAAGGATATGCTTTCGGCTATTATGGAAAGTATGAAATTTTCTATTTGAGCAGATTATCGTCGAAAGGATCCAGTTCATGCAGATTCCCTTCTGGAGTAGTAAAGAATAAGAAAGGAGTACCATTCCCGTTTTCAAAATAAGTAGCCGACACCATATAAAGCTTTAGCTGCCGGTCATCAATTTCCTCACTATTCATTTTGACAAAGAAGAATTCAATCTCATTACGGATCTCTTCCTGGAAATGTTCTATCTCATTCATCGTCCTCTCATCCTGGTTAGCTACCGCCTGCTTATAGAGGATATTGTATTCTTCTTTCATATTCTCCAGCATTTCCAGCATAATTTTAGCATATCCCAATTCAGTGAGGGTATCCATATGTTGAATCGTAACGGAATCTACCGGCAAATCCTGTAAATATAGTTTCGCAGTATTCTGGATTTTCTCGTGAAGTATTTGACTTTCCGTTCGTTTTTCACGACAGGAAACCGCCAGTAAAACGAATAGTACCAGAACAAAAACCGGATAAAATCTTCTCATACCGACTATTCTTAATAGATGATCCCGTAACGGGCAATATTAAAATTATCCTGTCCAACCGGTAATGTTTCTATCTTTCCGAATTGATAAACAGGATATTCCCCGAAATAATGTACTACATCCTGATTTTGAATCAATGATAATTTAACCGGAACAGCATTTCTTATCCGATATCCTTCGTTAGCCGTATAACGGGACTGGTACTTTTTGGCATTTTCCATTTGGGTCCACTTTTTATGGGTTACCATCTGATCCATTTTGAGGTAGAAATTATATTCATTATTGACGGAATTGGCTTCGCCGATACCTTTTTCACTATCAAATGAGAAAAGAGGAAGGTTTCCTTCAATTTCCGGAACTACGACAAATGATAAAGTAATTTCCTGCTCGATCGAAAAGCCCGTAAATAGACCCAGATAATTATTTTCATACAGATTCAACTGCTGTACCATAAATTCAATAGCTCCTTCCGTATAAGCCACTTCATGAACACCTGTAAGGAGATCATAACGATCCTGCCGTATTTTCAGAATAAGATCTGCGGCTTCCTGAGCTTGCTGCTCCGTGGTTTTCGACACCATCTTGGTTTTACTGACCGGCACCTGGGTTACGACGCCATTGATAATTTTGGTTTCAACGAACGAATCATCCTTTTCGATATACGCAAGATCCGCATAATTCCTGTAAAAATCAGGAATAGGAATCACACTTTTTGTATACGGCACCGTAACATTATCAAGGTTCCCTATATCCATCGGCTGGGAATTATATACCTGTTCAAGAAAATTTTTCTTTTCCTGGTTTTTCGAGAGCTCCACGGCATATACCAGATTGGTGTCAGGTATCACAACCGGTGATATATTCACCGCTTTCAATTGATAAGTAGTTTTATTATTGTCGATGATATTGGAAAGTCCCAGTAATTTCCGGGCATAATCCCCATAGTAACCTTTCATATTTTTAGTCTCCACCAGGGTAACTTCTACTTTGAATGCCGTACGCGGTAACATATAGTAGAAACTGTGGGAACCGGGTATGTTATGGTAACTCCCTCCTAACGGAACAACCTGTTTCTGCCCGAATGCCAGGGAATGAAGCAATAACACCGTACTAATTAAGAAAAGCCTCTTCATATTTTTGATTTTTAACGACATAATTCTTTTTTTTACTCACGATTAATAAAGACAAAAATACCAAAATCCCGTTTACGATGATCATTTCATAACCGAATTTATATCCGTCCAGGAGATAAACCGAGAATTTGGACAGCAGGAAACATAAAGACGGTATTAATACGGCGATAACCGGAACCAAAGATGGATAACGAATAATCCTTTTCGTAAAAATCCCGAAAGCGAACAATCCTAATATCGGACCGTACGTATATCCGGCCACGTTAAAAATGATTCTGATCAGGGCGTCATTATGGTGATAGGACACGATAATAATAATGGCGAGAAAAAGAATAGAAATCATGACATGGACCAATCCCCGGACCCATACTTTTTGTTTCTCGGACCGGAAGCGTTGATCGATTCCAATGAGGTCGAAGCAAATGGAAGTGGTTAATGCGGTAAAAGTACCATCGGCACTGGAGAAACCGGCCGAGATTAACCCCATAACAAAAACAATTCCTGTTCCCGTGCCCAAATAACGCAAGGCTATTTCCGGGTAAATACGGTCGGTCGCCATTCCGGTAAGATCAATTCCGTTTGTTTGGGCAAAAATCAGCAGCATTCCTCCCAGCATCAGAAACAATACATTGACTACAACCAGGATCCCGGTGAATGAGAACATATTTTTCTGGGCATCCCGAAGATTCTTACATGAGAGGTTTTTCTGCATCATATCCTGATCCAATCCCGTCATGGCGATCGTAATAAACATTCCTCCGATAATTTGTTTCAGAAAATAATTATGGGTTCTCCAGTCGGTTTCGAATAATGTGGTATATCCTGCCTGTTCCATTTTATTCCACATTTGAGGCAATGAAATATCTAAATTGTTAAAGATAACAACAATGGTAATCATCAATGCCGCTAACATAAATGTAGTCTGCAGCGTATCGGTCCACACTACGGTTTTGATTCCTCCCCGGATCGTATAAAGCGAGATGATCGTGATCATGATAATGGAAGTCAGCCAGATCGGAATATTCCATGCATCGAAAATGAAAATCTGCAAAACATAAATCACAAGATACATCCTTAACGCCGAACCGATCAACCTGGAGACTATAAAAAGCAGAGATCCGGTTTTATGAGCTTCAAGCCCCAGTCTTTTACCAAGGTACTCATAAATGGAAGTCAGGTTAAGTTTGTAATATAACGGGAGAAGCACGTAGATAATAGTCAGGTAACCCAAAATATATCCTAATACTACGCCAAAATAAGTGAATTGGGTAGTGGCTACATCACCTGGAACCGACATGAATGTAACGCCTGATAAAGAAGCCCCTATCATTCCGTAAGCCACCACAAACCATGGAGAACGCCTGTTACCTGTAAAATAAGTATTGTTAGTTGCTTTTCGCGATGTGAGCCAGGTTATGCCGAATAAAAGGCCTACATACGCAATGAAAAAGATAAAGATGATACTCATAGTAGCTTTGGATAATTGAATCGGAAGCAAAAATACAAAAAAGATGAAAGGATATATTCAAATCCCGGATATTACATGACCGATATGCTATTCCTCGAAAGTGAGATACGGCTTTAATTTTTCCAGTAATTCAGGATAGGCATGCGTGGCTTTTTTAAATTCTTCCAAATCATGGATGGCACCATTTTTCTGCCTGTAGTGCAACACGGATTTGGTAAGATAAGCATCGAAATAAGGATGGCTTATTAACTCCCGGTATTCTGCATGATTGATCCTGATCTTAACGATAGCTGTAGTATCCACATAAAAATATCTCTCCAGATGTTGTTTACTAACGGACTGCATGATAAATATTTCATGTAATTGTTCCAGATCATAATACCCTCCCAGCGCATGACGGTACTCAATGAGTTTCGCCGCCCTTTTATTCCCGAAAAGCGGAATCCGTTCAATATCGGAAGTATCGCAACCATTAACATTTACTTTGATTATCCGATATCTATCTTTATCATGATTTGACATCCTTTTCGAAGTATCCGCTTTAACAGCTAAGGTATGCGAATTATTCCCTGACCGTGAATATGTTCTTTTATTTTTTTTCTCCTGCTCGAGTGAATCGGAGATAAATTGCTGTGTACGGATAAAATGGCTGATTTCTGTTTCAAATGACGCAAAATCAAATTGCGTTTTTTTATGGAGACGGGTAAGTCGGGAAAAAAATAAAGAACCAAGAAGTAATAATACTATAAAAATAACGGCACTCCATTCAGCACGTGTGAAATTAAAGAATGAATTCATATTACAGCGATATAGTATGGGCAGCTAAATTAGTTAAGTAAACAGATATTTTATAAATAACATCAATAAGCAAATATAAATAAATATTTACAAAATTAATATTATTTTAATTAAATATTATTAACAGGAAAGAAATCTACTTTACACTGATGATTTTAAATTCTGTTCTCCGGTTCAAAGACCTGCCTTCTTCGGTGGTATTGGGAGCGATAGGTAAAGTTTTACCATATCCGTGATATGAAAGCCTATCGGGAGTTATACCCTGATCGATAAGATAATTATATACCGACCGTGCCCTGTCGAGTGATAATTTATTATTATAAGCATCACTTCCCTGATCATCCGTATGACCTCCTATCTCTATCCTTATGGCGTTATTCTTCTTCAGGTAATCCGCCAGGTTATTGAGTTCCGGGAAGGATTCGGATTTCAAATCGCTTTTATCAAAATCAAAGAATATATTCCTCAAAATAAAAGTAGTGCCCACTTCCGCTTTCTGAAGATCGATATCTTTAATAAAAGGCTCCAGGTCCGTGTAGGATTTTTTCAATTGAAAGTTTTCCGAATAGAACGGGTAGTCCGGATGATTTACGTTAAGGAGCACATTCGTCCCGGTAAGGATACAGGCCAAAAATTCGCCTGTTTCCGGATCGGAAGAAGTTAAAGTAATGATTTGATCCGTATTGAGATCCACCATTTCGATGGAAGCTTCCAAAGGTTCATGGGTGATCGCGTCCCTGACAATTCCTTTAATGTAAGTTACCGGCGTCGGCCTGAGGCGTTCGTCCAGCTCGAAATAATAGAGATCCAGTCCGCCGTATCCCCCTTCCTTATCAGAAGCAAAATAGGCCGTGGTTCCCGAGGCATTGATTAAAATATTGATCTCGTCGGAAGGAGTATTGATCGGGTATCCTAAATTAACAGGATCCATCCAGGTTCCGTCACCCATTAATACACTGTAAAATAAATCTTTTCCTCCCATTCCGACATGACCGTCGGAAGCAAAATAAAGCGTCCGTCCGTCGGCATGGATAAACGGTGCCGTATCGTCATATTTGGTATTTATTTGCGGTCCCAAATTAACGGGATCGGAAAAAACACCTTCTTCGATTATTTCGGTTTTCCAGATATCGATCCCGCCATAACCACCGGGTCTGTTGGAGGCAAAATAAATAGTTTTCCCGTCCGGCCCGATTGAGGGCTGCGACTCCCAATGAGCCGTATTAACCGGTTTCCCCAGGTTCCGGGGTCTTGACCATCGTTCACCGATTTTTTTTGCCCAGTATAAGTCACAACTTCCATAGCCGAAATCCGTATTACATAAAGTATAGAAAAGATAACGCCCGTCGGGGGAAATTGCCTGCGCTCCCTCATTATAACTCGAGTTAATAGAAGTAAGAGGTTTTCTGGGTTGCCATTTTCCATCTACTTTTATGGTATTGTAAAAATCCTCCTCCATAGAACAAAAAACACAAATGGTTTTTTCATCCCTTGGCCTGCGGACAGTAAATATAAATTCCATTTCATCCGCTGTGAGGGCAGCCAGGTATTCATCCCATCCTGAGTTGATATTAGGCCCTAAGTTCACAGGATCGAAAGTAACCGGATTTTTCATAGCTTCTATCCCGAATTTACAGGTTTCTAATCCCCGTAGAACTTCTTTAGTCACCGGAGAATTCCTTCCTTCTTTTTCCAGATAAATATTAAAATTTTTTTGAGCCTCTTCATAACGTCCGCTCTTCAATTCTTCACCGGCCGTAATAAAATAAAGTATCGGTTTAGGCTTATCCATTATCCGTATGGCTTTATTATAATAATCGGCTGCTTTATCAGACTGCAGTGTAACATTATAGATATCACCTTGTAAAACATAAGCATCTGCATAGGTCGCATCCAGCTGAAAAATCTTTTGAAGGCTCCGGGAAGCATTCTCGAGGTCACCGGCTGAAATAGCTTTCTTTGCCTTGTCCGCAAGTTTGATCACTTTTTTAGATGGCGTCTGGGCGTAAGACAGTGAAACCACGGAAATCAACAGGATGAATATGTATAATGCCGGTTTTTTCATGGTGATGGTGATATTAAGTGGACGACTGATCGGATTTGGCTTCCTGCCATAGCATTTCCATTTCATCCAGAGACATATCCGACAAATTTTTATGTAATTCCCCGGCTCTCTTTTCCATGTATTGGAAACGACGGATAAATTTCTTATTGGATTTTTCGAGGGCATCCTCCGGATTCACTTTAACAAACCTGGCATAGTTGATCAGGGCAAATAGCAAATCCCCGAATTCATCTTCTTTTTCAGGGGTATCGTTTTTTAATTCTTCCTGAAATTCGCCGAATTCCTCCCTGACTTTTTCCAGTACCTGTTCCGTATTATCCCAATCAAAACCTACTCCACGTGCTTTTTCCTGAATCCGGTATGCTTTAACCATAGCCGGCAAAGAAACGGGGACACCTCCCAATACCGAACGATTACCTTCCTGTAATTTTATTACTTCCCAATTATTTTTGACTTCCTCTTCATTCGCTACTTTAACGTCTGAAAAAATATGAGGATGCCGGCGGATCAGTTTCTCACAAATGCCATTCAGCACATCGGTAATATCAAACAGATTTTGTTCGGATCCTATTTTGGCATAGAAAACCAGGTGCAACATTAAATCTCCCAGTTCTTTCGGTATTTCTTCGTATTTCTTATCCACAATAGCATCAGAGAGCTCATAGGTTTCCTCAATGGTTAAATATCTAAGACTTTCGAACGTCTGTTTACTATCCCACGGACATTTGTCCCTGAGTTCGTCCATAATATCCAGCAGTCTCTTAAAAGCAGTTAACCGGGGATCATCCATGATGCATGACTTTTGAGTAATCTTTCAATTTATTAATAGGCACGGGCGAAAAGCACACGTTCTTTCGAAGGTTTTCCCGTCAGGATACACTCTCCTTCTTCCTGCGGATTGTTAAAAGGAATACAACGTATTGTCGCTTTGGATTTTTCTTTGATCAGATCTTCCGTTTCAGGTGTACCGTCCCAGTGGGCATAAACAAAGCCACCTTTCTCATCCAATAACTCCATAAACTCATCCCAGGTATCCGCTTTCCTGATATTTTCATCTTTAAATTTTGAAGAACGGTCGAAGAGATTCTGCTGGATTTCCGCCAATAATCCTTCAATTTCTTCCGCCAGCCGATCAAACGACACGGATTTCTTTTCAAAATTATCACGCCGGGCAACCTCAGCCTGATTATTTTCCAGATCCCGCGGTCCCACTACCACACGTACCGGTACGCCCTTGAGTTCGTATTCATTGAATTTCCATCCCGAGCGTTTGGAATCATCATCGTCGTATTTAACCGAAATTCCTTTCCCTTTCAATGTTTCTATTAACGGAAGAATCTTTTCCGTTATTGCCTGCAACTGCTCCTGACTTTTATATATCGGAACAATAACCACTTGAATAGGAGCCAATTTAGGAGGAAGTACAAGCCCTTTGTCATCTGAATGGGTCATGATCAATGCCCCGATCAGCCTTGTGGATACTCCCCATGAAGTGGCCCACACATATTCCTGCTGATTATCTTTATTGAGGAATTTCACATCAAAAGCTTTTGCGAAATTTTGTCCTAAGAAATGAGAGGTCCCTGCCTGAAGCGCTTTCCCGTCCTGCATCATCGCTTCAATGGAGAAAGTTTCTTCAGCTCCGGCAAATCGTTCGTTAGGAGATTTCGTCCCTTTAACTACCGACATAGCCATAAAATTTTCGGCAAAATCGGCATATACTCTCAGCATCTTTTCCGCTTCTTCAACGGCTTCTTCCCTGGTTGCATGGGCAGTGTGCCCTTCCTGCCATAAAAATTCCGTAGTACGTAAAAATAAGCGGGTACGCATTTCCCAACGAACCACGTTAGCCCATTGATTGCACAATACGGGAAGATCTCGGTAAGACTGTATCCAGTTTTTATAGGTATCCCATATTATCGTTTCGGAAGTGGGCCGCACGATCAGTTCTTCTTCGAGTTTAGCTTCGGGATCTACTACGACTCCCGAACCATCAGGCGCATTAATCAGCCGGTAATGTGTAACTACTGCGCATTCTTTTGCAAAACCTTCAACGTGTTTGGCTTCACGACTCAAAAATGATTTAGGTATAAAAATCGGGAAATAAGCATTTACATGCCCGGTATCTTTAAACATTTTATCCAATGCCCCCTGCATTTTTTCCCAGATCGCGTAGCCGTAAGGTTTAATCACCATACATCCTCTTACTGCAGAATTTTCAGCTAAATCTGCTTTTTTCACAATATCGTTATACCATTGCGAGTAATTATCTTCCTTTAAAGTAAAACTTTTTGCCATTAATATTCCTTATATAATTTAACTTTTGATTATCTTTGTAGTCTAAACTAGCGAACTGCAAAAATAAGAAAAATAACCACCCAAAAGATAAGGAGATATAGCAATGAAAAAATCCATTTTTTTACCGCTTATTATGGTAGTCCTGATTGCCACATCCTGTCAGATGAATTCATTCACCGTTTATGATGATATCTATGTTTCGTCCAGCGAAGCAAGTGTCGCCTCCCAGGCAGCCTCATACACTACTCCCGACAGGAATTACTCCGGCTACGAGGACAACTATAATTACACGGAGGAAGAATATACGCAGGCACCTGCTTATTCGGAATCTGAAATCCAATACGATAGTGACGGCACTACTTATGTCACTAATAATTACTATTATGACGATAGTGATTATTACGATTACTATTACACTTCCCGTATCCGCCGTTTCCATAGCGATGTTTACAGCGGCTGGAATTATTACGACCCCTATTTTACGAACTTATACTGGTACAATTATTCTCCGGCCAGCTGGGGAGTAAGTATTTATTTAGGCTATAACTGGTGGTGGCCGAGTTATTATTACCGTCCCTACTATTACGACTACGGCTACTACTCCTACGGCTTCAACTGGGGTTGGGGATGGGGAAGTCCCGGATACTGGAACGGATACCATCATGGCTATTATAATGGTTATTACGACGGATATTATGCCGGATATTACCACAATAATTATGACCGGAACGTTTCCTATTATTATGGACACAGGAATTCAGTGGGACCCTCCAACGGAAATACCTCAGACCGGGGACGCGGTGAGAGACCCGAAGAATATGGTTCAGGAGGTTCCAGCATTACAAGAACTTCCCCGGCCAGTTTCAACCAAAGGTACGATGCTTTAGCATCTTCTACCTCCTCCGGCGGATCAAGAGAGGTAATCAGTACTCCGGGAAAATCACAGACAGGTAACACCGGAAGAGGTGAAAGACCGGTAAGTAATGAGATAAATACTACTGATCAGTTGAATTCCAGTAATTCAAATCATAACGGGCAAAATATCGGCGCTGCTCCGTCAACCCCGAATGCGCAACCGGCTCGTCCCGGCAGACAGCCCATCAACAATAGTATTGACCAATCCAATTCAAGTACGCAACAAAATACGGTGAACCGTAATCCTGGTGCGAACCAATCAACTCCGGGTGCAACACCTTCAGACAATAATACGCGTCCTAGGAGACCGGCTGTCAATAATAATATTGACCAATCCAATTCAAGTACGCAACAAAATACGGTAAACCGCAATCCGGGTGCAAATCAATCAACTCCGAATGCTGCGCCTTCAGGAAATAATACACGCCCTAACAGACCGGCTGTCAACAATAATGTGGGCCAATCAAATCCCAGTCAAAGTCAACCGTCTAATGTGAACCGCAGACCTGCAACCACATCTCCCTCCAACACTCCTCAAAACCAGAACAATACCAATAGAAGGCCCACTACCACCACTCCCCAAAACTCCCGTCAGACAACCAGTCCGGCTAATCAAAACAGACAAACAACCCAACCTCAACAGAATAACAGGCCTTCCGCACAACCTGCACCTTCCAGGTCAAATTCACGGTCCACCTACTCTCAGCCTTCACAACCCAGCTACAACACAAGACCTGCTGAAAACAGATCGACTCCTTCTTATACACCTCCCCAGAATAATTCTTCCAGATCCACCTCTCCTTCTTATTCCAGTCCCAGTCGTTCTACTTCACCTTCTTCATCAGGAAGAAGTTACTCAGCTCCCAGTTCTTCACCCAGTCGCTCCGTGTCGACTCCTTCCAGCTCTTCCAGAAGTTCTAGTTCGGGTTCAAGCAGCAGAAGTAGTTCCGGAGGAAGACGTTAATTCTTAAATACCTTTAATATTATTCATCACTAAATCGGGATATTATGAAAAAGATATTGTATTCGACCACAGCGTTAATTATTCTTCTCTTTACTATTTTCACAGGTAAAGCCCAAAGCGATATCGATGCTTTCCGCTTTTCACAAACCAACTGGGAAGGAACAGCCCGGTTTATGGGCGCAGGCGGCGCATTCGGCGCTGTGGGAGCAGAATACTCCGCGCTAAATATAAATCCGGCTACAATTGGGGTATACAAGAAAAATGAAATGACTTTTACCCCGCTCGTAGTTTCAGTGATGAAATCAAAAGCGGATTACAATAATTCAGTATCTCCTTTTCTCAGTTCGAACTACAACTTATCCAATTTCGGACTAGTTTTAAAAGCTCCCGGTTCTTCCAGAACCAAATGGCAGGGAGTACAATTTGGTTTTGGTTACAACCGGATCAATGATTTTAACAATGCTTTCCGGGTGGAAGGCATGAGCAGGAACTCGTCGATGGCGGAAGTTTTCGTAAACGCGGCCAACGGCACTGATTATAGAAATTTAAGCGGTGATCTTGATCTTGCTTTTATGACTTATCTTATGGATACGGTTTCCGGATCTACCAACCAATATTTTTCTCCCTTTGAAGGTAAAAATGTTCAACAGAAAAAATATACGCAAACCAGCGGGGCTATCGATGAAATGAATATTACGGTCGGAGGTAACTATAATGATCAGCTCTATATAGGAGCCACTCTTGGTATTCCTTTCGTAAAATACAAAGAGGTATCCGAATACGAGGAAACAGATGTCAATGATGAAGTCGGCGGACTGGAATCTTTCGTAATGAAAGATATCTTAAGAGTACGTGGTACCGGTGTTAACCTGAAATTAGGGATAATCTATCAGCCTCTTGAATATTTAAGGATAGGATTAGCTTTCCATACGCCAACATTCTACAATAACCTTAAAGATAATTTCTACAGGAGTATGTATACCGATTATGATAACGGAAGCGGTTCCGATATCTACGAATATGAAAACCGTTATAATTATAAACTGGTAACTCCGTTAAGGGCTATAGGAAGCGTAGCTTTCCTGATTCAAAAAAGGGCTTTTATAAGTGCTGATTATGAATTTACCCACTACGGTTTGATGAACATGTTTTCCAATGATTACGCTTTCACTGCAGAAAATCAGACTATCCAGGATAAATACGGAGCGGGGCATGCCATACGGATCGGTTCGGAAGTTTTCCTGACTAACCGGTTTCTGATACGTTTGGGTTATGGTTTCAAAAGTAATCCTTATGCCAGAAATGCGGATAATCACTCAAATTCCCATCAGGCTTCGGCAGGTTTCGGATTCCGGTCACGTTCATTTTTCTTCGACCTTGCCTATGCAGTAAGATTTGCTCATGAATCTTATTGGTTATATGACGCTTCTTATGTTAATGCGGCTGAAAACAAGTATACAACCCACAAATTCCTGGCCACCTTAGGATTTAAATTCTAAGGTCGTATCTATTATTTCTAATTTCTTTTCATCGGGAAACGCAATATCTATCCAGTGAATAAGAAAACCATCCCGCTCCATTTTACGGAACCATGTCATTTGACGTTTGGAAAATTGATGGATCGCAATATTAAGTTTTTGGAACATGTCATCATACCCTATCTCTTTCAAAAGAAATAGGGTTATATATTTATATTCCAAACCATACCTGATTAATTGTTCCGCATCAACTCCCGCTTCCAGTAGCTTCCGTACCTCTTCGATCATACCGGAAGCCAGTCTTTCCCGAAGCCTTGACGTAATCTTGTTCCTGATCACATCCCGGTCCCCACAGAGACCGAAAATCACGGAAGGTAATGCGGTCGAAGTTTCCTGCAATTCCGGGTGTCCGGAATAATATTCCTCAATTTCAATAGCCCGGATTGCCCTCTCCTTTGTTTCGATATCGGTTTTATTGTGCAGGGAACGATACTTTTGTAAAATAAGGGACAATTCCTCATCGGATAGCGAAGAAAGTTTTTCCCGCAATGGCGGGTTTTCGGGTACAGGGAACAATTTATAACCTTTCAATAATGCATCGATATACATACCGCTTCCACCACAAAGAATAACCTTTCTTGCCCTTGATTGTATATCCTTTATTATCGTGATGGCTTTTTGCTGATACTTAAAAACGTTATATTCGTAGCCGGGATCTACGATATCGATCATATGATACGGGATTTTTTCTCCTTCGACGATATACTCCGAAAGATCTTTCCCTGTACCGATATCCATCCCCCGGTAAACCTGCCTCGAATCGGCACTTACAATCTCCCCGCCGTATTTTTGGGATACCTGAACGGCTAATTTGGTTTTTCCTGTGGCTGTGGGACCTAAAATAGTAATTAAGGGTTTCATATTTTATTGTTCCTCACCTCATCAAAGATCTCCATATTACTGATATGGGAACCTGATATCTCGAAACGTATGAAAGTTATATGAGTATGAATTCCATATTTACCGGCCGCACCCGGATTGATAAAAAGCAATTTATTCTTTTGATCCTGCATCACTTTAAGTATGTGTGAATGACCCGCTACCAGGATCGTGGGCCTTTCTTCCCCGATTATGCTGGGTACGGAATAATCATATTTACCTGGATAACCTACAATATGTTTCAACATTACTTTATGCTCTTCGCAGGGAAAAATCATTATTTCGGAAGTTATTCTCCTTACATCCCAGTCGTCACAATTACCGAGAACAGCTTTAACGGGCGCGATAAGATTAAGCTCATCAATGATGTCGGTGCTTCCGATATCTCCGGCATGCCAGATCTCATCACAATGTTTAAAAAAATCAAATACTTTCGGATTTAACCATCCATGGGTATCGGAAAGTATGCCTATCCTTTTTGTTCCCATTTTAAAAAGTTACGAACTAAAATTACGTTGTTTCACTACTTCGAATAAAACAATACCGGTAGCAACCGAAACATTAAGCGAAGCCACGGTACCAACCATAGGAATCGCTACGGATGAATCACACAATCTGAGATAATCATAGGCAATCCCCTCGTATTCATTTCCCATCAAGAAGCAAAGAGGATTGATAAATTCTTTCCTGAAATAAGGATCCGGAGCTTTTTCGGTTACCGCGCATAATTCAATTCCCGAATCCTGTAAATAGCGGATGACCTCCACCAAGTTGGAATGACGGCAAACGGGGATCTTATGAAGAGCGCCTGCGGAACTTTTGACCGCATCCTCATTGAGTTGGGCTCCACCCTTCAACGGGATAATGATGGCATCCACACCGGCACATTCTGCAGTGCGGGCAATAGCACCAATATTACGGACATCGCTTATTTTATCCAGCATCAACAATAGAGGAGTTCTCCCTTCTTCGAAGAAAGTAGGAACCAAATCAAAAATATTGTGGTATTCGATAGCAGAAAGAAAAGCGATAATTCCCTGGTGATTACCTCTGGTTAACCGATTTAATTTCTCTACCGGCACATATTGGAAAGGTATCTTGGATTGCCTGACGGTATAAAAGAGCTCTTTGAATAAATCTCCTTTAAGGCCTTTCTGAATAAGAACCTTATCGATTGTTTTTCCTTCCTGTATGGCTTCCATTAAAGGACGTATCCCATAAATCAAATTTTGATACTGTTCCAAAAAAATAAATGTTTAGAGTTTAATGACTTTCGAAGTTCCCAGAATTTTGTTCCCGGACATAACCCTTACAAAATAAATTCCCGGAGCATAAGGAGCCAGGTCGATAGCCTCGGTCTCATGAACAATATTTTCCTGGAAAATCATTTTCCCGTACATGTCGAATACCAAAACACCGGTTACCCTGGTATCCTGCGGCGATACATTTATACGGATCATATCACGGGTCGGATTAGGATAAACCGTAATTGCCGTGTTATTTTCCGGTTTCCCGATACCTAAACCGGTTGGAAATTCCCTTCCCAGCACCGGACGAATCATCGGCACACCTTTCAATATAGATTTTTTCCATTGACTTTCGGTTTTGAAAAAAACGTTAACCCGGGAATCACTATTCTGGTCGAAGCCGATATTTAACTGTGTATTATGATTCTGATAAAATCCGACAAAGAAAGTACCGGAGACCACAATAGGTTCGTCCAGATAGTAGGTAACGAAATCGAGATAATCATTCCCGTGTGAAGGGATCAAAGCCTCAGATGAGTATAGTTCCGTTCCGGGAAGTGTATCACGGGGCGCCCATACTTTTAACGTGAAATATTCAAAATTCCCATTATCCAGTACATTATTAAACCATATCCTGACAGCCCGTAGAGTATCCGGATTATTTAAGGTGAACCGCAATGCCAGGGACGCTTCCGGATTGGTCATAGTCGACAGGAGTGAATAGCCTGCCTCAGCCGTACCGTCATCATAGGCATAATAGTTATAGAACTTCTGTTCAAATACGCAGGTATCGTTACGCGGACAAACGTCAGACATCCCAACTTCCTCAAACACATGAGTAACTGTGAAAACCGTGCTGTCGGATAAAGTGGAAAACGCGTTACGATCTATATCCGGATGTGCATGCAATAGATAATCATGCAGGAAATTCGGATAATAAGGTTCCGCATTCTCGTTATTTTTTTCAAATTCAGTCACTACCTGACCATTAGCATTGGTGATCAGATAAGTATAACTGGTATTCCTGGCCGAGGAAGAGAGGTTGGACAGTTGATTATAAAACTTCTCCTTTACTTCTCCCGAATGAAACTGATTCCACGGCATGGCATAATAATTTTTCAGAAAAGAGGTCGTGGGGGCGACAAAAGCCACGTCATTGGGATAGAGGTCGGTATGGGACCTGTTCCGGTCCAATTTTACATAATCGATATGCCATTGGTCCACATTACTGGCCCATCCCCGTACTCCCCTGTCTTCCAGACTGGCATAGTTCCTGAACCTGAATTGGAAATTATTACGGAAGTATTGCTCATCGACAACAGGAATGAGTATCTGTTTAAAATAATTCAGTTTTAAATCATCTTCATTCAGCCACTGATCAAGTGAAACTCCTCCTGTTGACCACACCAGATTCCAGACCGCACCGGGTTCGAAAATAGAATCATGCGGCATTCGTACCCATGCACTGTCTCCTTCGTAAACTTCATTCACAAAATGATAAAACGTACCCGGTATGAAAGGATTCTCTATTGAGTCACCTGGCGCATACGGTCCTTTAACACCGTAATCTACATAATGATAACCGACAAAAAGCGTATCGCCTGTTTCATATCCGAATTCCAATACCAGACTATCCCCGCTTTCGGGCCTGTCTCCAATACGTTCCCATTCTTTAGGCGGCCAGGAAGTAGAACCTCCACCGGGTTGGTAATAGAAACTGAAATAAAGGGAATCCCGTATTCTTAAAGGACGTTGCTCCGTGTCCGTAAACAGGGAATCTAACCGTATCGGACGGGATAAAAGGGTATCGGCAGGAAAAACAGACCTTGAAGCATGACTGTATATTTTCCCATATTCATCCAACGCATCCAAGGTAACCACACCGATCGTAGGCGGATATATAGGATAAGTATTGTTCACAAAACCCTGGTTATTCTTCCATAATTCAGGATCAGGATAATGGGACTCATAGGAAAAATCATCGAAGAAAGGAAGCTTAACAGCCTGATATTCCTGATTCCTGGTTTTGGTTTTTAACTCTTTGGAAGCCTTAATAAGGGATGTATTTTGAGGTAATCCCGTCAAAACCTCCTGACCGGAAACCATTACTTTTAAACAGAGGCAAAAGATCAGTAATAACCCTGTTTTTAGATATTTATCATTAAATATCATGATCTTAATTTATAATTTTAATACCATTGTCCTGTTCAGATTTATTCTTCTAAGGGTTCGGCTTCACTTTCTGTTTCTTCTCCCGTCGAAAATTCTTCTATATTTCTTCCTACTACCAGCGTAATTTTCTCGCCCAGACTGATGTCCGTGCCCGGTGCGATCGCACGCCCCCTGTATAATTGTTCCAGTACGGCATTTTCAAACGGACTGGCTTTATAGATTATATCTCCCAGTTCCAAACCTATAGCTTTAAGCATGATTTCTGCCTGACGCAAAGATACATCCTGTAATTCAGGCATTTTAACTTTCGGAGGATCCGAAGAGGCCACCGTCAAATAAACTTTTCTCCCTTTCTTAACCATTTCGTTAGCCTGCGGGTTTTGTTTGAGGATGATACCTTCCTTCTGTGTTTTATCATAAACAAAATCAGACACGACAATGATAAAATCACCCGATGCCGCATTTTGAAGAAGGTCTTCGGAATTCTGTCCCACAAAATCCGGCATTTCCACTTCATGTCCGTGACGGGTATACACATTCAGGAAAATAATAGCTGCAATGCCTAATACTACAGTAATACCTAAGGCTAAAAGCAGGTGGAAACCCATTCTTTGCGGTTTGAAAAACTCTTTTACTTTACCCATGCTCCAGATTTAAAAAGTATAAACCTTAAAATCAGAAAATTATTTTATTTGGCTACAAAAATACTAAAAAAAGCCGAAGGAAACGGAATGTAAAACAACGGATATTCAGCGTATAACTTAACAATAACATGTGGACAATTCGGAATTACTACAAAATAAAGAGATTCTTTATTTTTTTACTTTTGTAAGATTTATTCTTTTAAAAATGAAAAAAATAGCTCTTTTAACCGGTGGAGATTCCGGTGAATATGAAGTCTCAATCAAAACTGCCGATAATATCTATCATGTACTCGACAAATCCTTATTTGACGCTTACCTGATTCATATTAAAGGGAATGACTGGAATTACCGGGCAGATGACGGCCGGGAATATGAGATCGATAAAAACGATTTTACTTTAACGATACAAGGAGAAAAAATATCCTTTGACGCTGTGTTTATTGCGATACACGGATCACCGGGAGAAAACGGTAAACTTCAGGCCTATTTTGAAATGCTGGGTATGCCCTATACCGGGTGTGACATGTTTTGTTCAGCGCTTACCTTTAACAAATATTTTTGCAATGTTGCCGTAGCTCATTTCGGGATTCCTGTTCCGGACTCCGTGCGTTTTCAAGAGCATGAGCAAATCGACCGGGAGAAAATATCGCGGACATGTGGTTTTCCATGCTTTGTAAAACCGTGTAATTCAGGATCCAGCGTGGGAGTATCGAAAGTCCGTAATGAGGCCGAACTGACTGCTGCCATAGAGGAAGCGTTCCTGTATGATAACGAGATTATGGTTGAAAAATTCATACCGGGGAAAGAATATACCTGCGGGATCACACGAAGGGACGGGAAAATAAGGCCGTTGGCCGTAACTGAAGTAATAAGCAAAAATGAGTACTACGATTATGAGGCCAAATATACACCCGGACATTTGGAATTGGTAACACCGGCAGATATCGACGCTAAACTCGAAAAAGAAATATTTAAGTATTCCGAAATAATATTCGATAAACTCGGCTGCAAAGGTGTGGTGAGGATCGATTACAGAGTTACCCCGGAGGGATCTCCTTATTTACTGGAAATCAATACTATTCCGGGCCAGACTGCCATGAGCATTATCCCCAGGCAAATAGAGTATTGCGGAATGGATCTCCAGGATTTTTACTCGGAACTGATATTAGAATCACTAAAATAATAAAACCATGAAAAAATTAATCATCTTATTATCTTTTGTGCTACCAGCGCAATTATTATTCTGCCAATATACGGATAAGGATATATATGAATACATTGAACAATATAAAGGATTGGCTGTTAAAAAGATGCACGAATTTAAAATACCTGCCAGCATTACATTGGCACAGGGAATATTTGAGAGTGCATGTGGAACCAGTAAATTAGCAAGAGAAGGGAAAAACCATTTTGGGATCAAATGCCATAAAGAATGGAACGGTCCGACAATATCGATTGATGACGACGCTGTAGGAGAATGTTTTCGTAAATACAGGAAAGTAGAGGAATCTTACGATGACCATTCGCTTTTCCTGACCAGCAGACCAAGATACAGCGATTTATTCAAACTGGACATTATGGATTATAAAGCTTGGGCACACGGATTAAAAGCGGCAGGTTACGCTACCAATCCTAAATATGCGGAAAGATTAATCAGCCTTATTGAACGGTACAATATCGCTTATCAGGATACTGTCTACCTTAATGAGATAAACGGAACGCCATTAGCTCAAAAAAATGATAAGAACAATAAAGCCGTAAAAATCGAGAATAATAGTCGCGAAATACCACAAGCTTCAAAAACTGCTCAAACCAATATTCCTAAAGAACAAAAAAACGTTCAACCTTCTCCGTCAACTTCCTTATCTTATTTCACAGCAAAAAAAGGGGACTTTCCCACCGTTAAATATCCTTTTTCCTCACGGGAAGTTTATGTAAACAACAAAACCTATTTCGTTATCGCCCGCGAAGGTGACACTTATAAAAAGATCGCCGATGACGTACAGGATTCCGAAAAAAACATAAGAAAATTTAACGACGCACAGAAAAACCAGGATCCTCAGCCTAATGAGGTTATCTATATCAATCCTAAATCCAAAAGCCATCCTTCGAGAACACATATGGTCCAGAAAGGTGAGACTTTACGCTTTATCGCCCAGAAATACGGAATACAGCTTAATACGCTATTCCGCTACAATAATCTGAACGAAAATTCCATTATATATCCGGGAAATCAAATTAAATTAGCGAGACAGTGATATGAAAAAAATTCTTTTTCTTATATTAATCATTTATCAGGGAACACTTTTCGCACAATATACGAAAGAGGATGCATACGATTATATTGACCAGTATAAGGATATTGCCATCATACTGATGAAGGAAACCCGTATACCGGCCAGTATCAAACTTGCCCAGGCCATCTATTTCTCCGGGGCGGGCACAAATGATATCTCCGTAAAAACCAAAAATCATTTCGGAGTTACCTGCCAGCCGCAGGATAATCCCGAAACATCATTTTTTTCCGGTAATAAAGAAAATACCTGTTACAGGAGCTATGATAAGGTAATCGATTCCTACATCGACCACGCGCTGTTTTTACGAGACCGCAGCAGGTACAACCGTTTGTTCTTCCTCGAGAATACCGATTACAGGAATTGGGCCACAGGACTCCAGGAAGCCGGCTATTCCGCTAATCCGGAATATGCCCGGAAGCTGATCGAGATCATCGAAACTTATTATCTTAACTTGTATGATACGGAACATTACTATACTGCCAAAACCTTAGAAGAACTTGGACTCCCCGAACTGGATATACCGGCTCCGAAATCATCACCTGCCCCGCCCGTAACTCCGGTAACTCCGGAGCCCCGGCAAATAATCAAAGCTCCAGAAATTAAGGATCCTGTTATGAAGGAAGAAAAGGTGGAAAGCCCGATTAAAGTGGAGCCTGCGGTTCAGATTTCCAGTATTCCCGAGAATAGAATCGTAGAGAAGGAGGAGAAAAAAGAAGAGGTTATTATAAAAAAAGACACGATCATCGAATCGGGTATAGAAGTGATCATCAACAGGAAAGTCAAACCCACTCCGCCACCGGAAGCTTGCGCACCTGACTCTGTTATCATCGTACCTGTGGAGGAAAAGGTAGAGACTGCGGTTTTCAGGGCTACCGGTTTCGACCACGCTCAAATATATTATCCTTACACTTCGCGGCCCGTTTACCTGAATAACAAAGTGAAGTTTATTATCGCAGAGAAAGGTGATACATACGGTTCCCTCGCACAGGAAATCCAGATTTCGGAAGTCAACTTACGAAGATACAATGATATTTTCGATGATCAGTACGAACCGGTAAGAGGAGAAGTAGTATATTTGCAAAATAAAAATAACAAGTCCGCCATTGAATACCATACGATTGAAAAAGGGGAAACGATGAGGTATATTGCCCAAAAATATGCTATTCCCCTGAAAACTTTATATAAACGTAACGGGTTTTCCGCAGACAACTTTACTGTGGGAAATTCCGTCTGCATTTCTTGTAAGTTGTGATTAAATGCCAAAAAAGAAGTTTTATTATTTCAATCCGAAGACCTTATCTTTCGAGAAGGAAAAGATCAGCTTGCAAGACATCTTTAAAAGACTGGCATGGTTCTTTGTGACCGCTATCGCTTTTTCGGTCCTTGTTTTGTGGATATCTTTCTATTTATTTGATTCTCCCAAAGAAAAAATGCTTCAACGGGAGAACCACGAGTTAAAACAGTCTTTGGAAAATATCAACAAGCGATTGGATGTAATGAATGTTGTGCTGAATGACATACAAAACAGGGACGATGATATTTACAGGGCTATTTTTGAAACGGACCCGTTGCCCCAGACCCAACGTTACGCTTCATTGTACGAAAGCTCGCAATATAATGACCTCACCCCTTCCGAAGCATCTGTACTTATAGACAATCTGAACCGGAAAGCGGACATGCTTTCCCTCCAACTCGCGTCGCAATCCCGTTCTTTGGACACCATTGCCGTATTAGCGGAAAACCAGTCCGAAATGTTGGCGGCAATTCCTGCCATAAGACCTTTAAAAGATATGTACACGATCAGTTCCGGTTTTGGCAGACGTTACCATCCTATATTGAAAACACTGCGTCCGCATACCGGTATCGATATCGCAGCGCCCAAAGGCACTCCCGTTTACGCAACGGCGGATGGCGTCGTTTCCAGGGAAACCGGTGGAGCCGGCTATGGCATAGCTGTAATCCTTGATCACGGCTACTCTTACCAAACGCTTTACGCTCACCTTTCCAAAAAAATCGTAAAACCCGGACAAAAAATAAAAAGAGGGGAAATTATAGGGTACGTGGGTAATACCGGCCTCTCTTTCGGATCACACCTGCATTATGAAGTTATCAAGAACGGGGTATATGTAAATCCCGTACATTATTTTTTCAGTGATATTACTCCTGAAGAATACGATGCGATCATCAGATCATCCAATGAAATCAACCAGGCTCTCTCTTAATCTAGCATAATGGGAAAATTCCAAAAATTAAAATATTATCTCGGCAAGATCAAGATCAATTGGAAGACCAAGTACAGGCTGGTGATCAAGAATGATACTACTCACCAGGATAAACTCAGTTTCCGGTTAAGTCCCATGAATGTGTTTGTAGTAGGCGTGACTTCGGCATTGGTACTCATTTTCCTTACTATTATCCTGATCGCTTTCACACCTCTGAGAGTCTATGTACCCGGATACACCAGGCCAAGTGAATTGAGGAAATATCAACTCGTGGCCTCCAAAGTAGATTCACTGGAACAAAAGGTGAAGGTGAACCAGCAATACATAGATAATTTTTACAACGTAATCCATGGAAAAACTTTCCCGGTTGAACCGGAAGTTAGTGAAAACCGGACTTCGGAAAGCAGGCGGGAAGCCACGGAAGAGGAAAAAGCACGAATAGCCCAGGCAAACGATATATTGCAAAGAGATTCGGAAACCATATTAAGGGAACTCAATGCCCAGCATTATGGCGGCGCGTCCATGCCGATCAGTAGAAAAGCGGATATCGGAACGCTGTTGTTATCTTCTCCCACATCCGGTACTATTGTTTCGGAATTCAATACGGCAAAAGATCAGTTCGGAATCAATATCAAAAATCATCGCAATACATTGGTCAATAGTGTGGGCGATGGCGTGGTGATCTATTCCGGCTATGACCCCATTGACGGCAATACGATCATCATCCAGCATTCGGGAAATGTAATTACCATTTATAAACATAACGAAACATTATTGAAAAATAAGGGTTATATCGTAAAGAGGGGTGAACCTATTGCCCGCATGGGCAACAGCGGAAAAACTTCCTGGGGCGTAAACCTCTATTTTGAACTTTGGTATAACGGTTTCCCTGTGAATCCGCTTGATTATATCGTCATTAACTAAAATTGAATAATGGAAACCATCATTACTTTAGACAATAGCGTAGCTGTAGGAATTCATGGAAAGAATAACAGTAATATAGATCTTTTACGTAACATATATCCCAAATTAAAAATTACCGCCCGTGGCAACGAAGTTAAAGTGGCGGGCGAAGAAGCAGAAGTAGAGATCTTCGTAGACCGGTTCCAGCTTCTCGTAATCCATTATGAACGGTTCGGAAAACTATCGGAAACCGATATACTGAACATCACAGCTTCCGAAGATGATTCATTCTACCGCCTCGACCATAACGGCATTAAGGATAATGTGATATTACACGGAAAAGACGGACGTGTTATCAAAGCCATTACACCCAACCAAAAAAAATTAATTGAAAGTTCCCAGCACAATGATATGGTCTTCGCTATCGGACCGGCAGGTACGGGTAAAACATATACTTCCGTAGCTTTGGCGGTGAGGGCGCTTAAAAATAAACAGATACGGAGGATCATCCTTACCCGGCCGGCAGTAGAAGCCGGAGAGAACCTCGGGTTTCTTCCCGGCGATCTCAGGGATAAACTGGATCCTTATCTCCAGCCTCTGTATGACGCTTTATGGGATATGATGCCTATGCAGAAACTTTTGGCTTACCTGGAAGATAAAACCATCGAAATAGCACCCCTGGCCTTTATGCGCGGTCGTACCCTGGATAATGCTTATGTAATTCTGGATGAAGCCCAGAATGCCACGGAAAGCCAGATCAAAATGTTTCTTACCCGAATGGGAAAAAATGCCAAATTCTTTATTACCGGTGACATCACCCAGATCGACCTTCCCCGCCACCAGCAATCCGGACTTATCCAGGCTTCCCGGATTCTTAAAGGTATAAAGGGAATCGATTTTGTTTACCTCGATAACAGTGATGTTGTGAGACATCATCTGGTTACCAAAATCATCCAACGGTATGAATCATGGGAGAACCAAAAGGAAGAACAGTAATGAAAGTCCGTTACCTGTTGCTGCCGTTTTCATTTATTTTTGGCCTTGTAACTTATATAAGGAGAGCGTTATATAAAAAAAACATCTTAGCTTCAGGCACTGCGCCGGTACCTGCCATCAGTATCGGCAATTTAAAAGTGGGAGGTACAGGCAAAACACCGCACACCGAATATCTTATCAGCCTGTTATCGGAAAAATATAACATCGCCGTTTTAAGTCGGGGGTATGGCAGGAAAACCAAAGGGTATATACTGGCCAATACGCTTCCCGGTGAACAATTAACCGCGGTCCACCTGGGCGATGAACCCATGCAAATCTTCCGCAAATTCCCTCAAATCAAATTGGCCGTTGCCGAAGAGAGAATGACGGGAGTAAAAAATTTACTGGCGGAATATCCGGATCTCAACGCGATTATTCTGGATGACGCTTTCCAGCATTTAAAATTCAGGGCATCCTTAAAAATAGTTTTAACGGAATACAGGAATCCTTACACTGATGACTTCCCACTTCCTGCCGGTAACCTGAGGGAATTTCGTCATGCGGCGGATGAAGCGGATATTATTATTGTTACAAAAACCAAACCCGACCTTACGGAAAAAGAGAAACAATTATTCCTGGAAAAATTGAAACCCAAAACTTCCCAGGAGTGTTTTTTTTCCTGCATTGAATACAGCGGCATTAAACCGGAGAATGAACTTGCCTCTGAACACGTTATCAATCCGGATGATCATGTAATGCTTTTAACCGGTATTGCCAATCCGGCTCCATTGAAAGAATACCTGTCCGGAAAAATTTCCTGTATAAAGCATATAAAATTTCCTGACCATCACACTTTTACTATAAGCGACGAAGAGAAGATCCGGAAATGCATCGCCGGGCAAGATCGCACCGTCATGATTACTACTGAAAAAGATTATATCCGCCTGGTATCATCCCCTGCCAAAAAGATCGTATCTTCGTATCCGGTTTATACCGTACCTATAAAAATAAAATTCCTTTTTGGAGAAGAGGAAAAGTTTAATTCAATTATAGAAAATCATGTTACAAAGAATCCGGAAAATAGCTGATTTCCTGAATACCAAGAAAAAAGGGAATCCCAGAATTGCAATCGTTTTAGGCTCAGGATTGGGAAGCCTCGTCCGACAATTAAAAATCGATATTGAAATCCCTTACCGGGAGATCCCCGATTATCCGGTTTCGACAGTCCGGGGACATAAAGGCACATGGATTTACGGAAAATTGAACGGCGTAGATGTAGTCGTGCTAAACGGACGATTTCATTATTATGAAGGATATAATATGAAAGAGGTAAGCCTCCCGATCCAGGTATTAAAAGAACTGGGTATTGAAAAGATCATCCTTTCCAACGCGGCGGGTGGGATGAATCCCACTTTCAAAGTGGGGGATATTATGGTGATCAAGGATCATATTAATTTATTTGGCGATAACCCTCTGTTAGGACCCAATGATCCGGATTTAGGACCACGTTTCCCGGATATGAGTGAAGCCTACTCCAAAAGTATGATTAAAATTGCCATGAATGTGGCAAAAGAACATAAGCTCTTTTTGCAACAGGGCGTTTATGTCGGAGTTTCGGGACCATGTTATGAAACGCCCGCCGAATACAGGATGTTTTATATGATGGGAGCAGACGCGGTAGGAATGTCCACTGTTCCGGAAACCATCGTTGCCCGCTACCGGGGTATGGAAGTATTCGCGTTGTCGGTCATTACGGATCTGGGTGTAATCGGACAAGTTGAAAAAGTATCGCATGAGGAAGTAGTGAAAGCGGCGGAAACGGCAGGACCTGCAATGGAGAAATTAATCTATGGAATGATTCCTCAATTGTAAATCCGCAGACGCATTCCGTCAAAATTGGTTCTATAGTACTTAAGGGCGTGAGTAGCCGGAGGATTAACCACCGTTCCGTCGATAATATTAAATTGCGAACCGCAACACTCATCAATAAGGGTCAGCCCTGATTCCTCAACCCATATCCAGGAATCGGGATCTTCCCAATCGTAGGGACATGCACGGTCGTATGCCTTGAAGGTATACTGGTCCAACCTGTAGACCACTATTCCCCTGAAACCACCCGTAAAATACATATGCCCTCCGAAATGGTTTAATGCGGCATAATTGGGATCATTGGGATAAATGGTAAAGTCAACTGCTACGTTAGGAACAGTAGGGTGTTGATATTTTTCACATCCGGCCAGTAATGCTATGCTAAAAAATAATAAAAAATAATACCTCATTTGTTTCGATTTGTAACGGTAAAATAATAAAAAATGTATCTTTGCAATCGGTTAGTGTTGTCCTCGCTTATATTTCAAAAAGATAACAGATAATTAATATAATATATTGTAACGAAAAATTAATATGGATATTTTAGACCTCGTTATAACCATTCTCATTATAGGAGGTTCTTTATTCCTGTCTTCCAGGAAGAAGAAGAAAGAAAAAACAGTCTATGATGAAACTCCGGAATATCATGAATATGATGAGGATATGACATGGGAAGAACCGGTAACTCAAAATACTCCTTCCCCTGCCGGACATTTGGAAGATTTATTACGGAATACTTCAAAATCACACCATTTTCCTTCCCCGCAATTTGGCAGGGAATATAGCCCCATTGCCGATATCTCTCAAAATGAAATAAAACGAAATCAAATTCAAAATACTGAAAATGAAGAAGAAAGTGATTTTGAATTTACCTTTTCACATGAGGAAATAAAAAAAGGTATTATTTATAGCGAAATTTTAAAAAGACCTAATTTCTAACAAATTACATTTAATTGGAAAAAGTTAGTCCTAAAAAAGATTTATGGTGCAATTTTTTTTTATAAATTTACCGCCGGAAAATATAGACTTGGATAAAATTATTTTTGTTTAATATAAATTAATGGCTATGATTAAAAAGTTACTCTTATCACTTGGAGTGATCTTTACCTGTATCAGTATTACTTATGCTCAAAGTACATTCAAAGGAACTGTAACGGATAACTCTAGGGCTCCTTTGGCTTATGCGACCGTTACCCTTAAACAGGAAGGGAAAGTGGTGAACCTGAGCTACACGGATTCGAAAGGAGAATATCAGATGTTCGGTGTAACTGCCGGAACTTATGATATTGAAGTTACCGGGCCTGTAGGATGTGCGAATACGGTGACCCAAACCGATATTCCTATCGGGTCAAGCGATGTTAAATTTATTAATTTTGAAATCAGTTGCGCTACCGGCCTTAATGAGGTTGTGGTAAGATATCAGATTCCTGTTTTCGATGCCGATGAAACGAAGGTATCACAAAGAATATCGGGAGATGATGTCGCTAAGATGCCGGGACGTTCTATTTCCAAGGCACTGGCCAGTATGGAAGGGGTAACCTCCGTGGACGGTTCTATTTCCAGTGTCCGCGGTAACCGTTCGGACGGACAGCAGACGATCATCGACGGAGTAAGGGTAAGGGGAAACAGCGGGGTTTCCATGTCGTCTATTGAAGAAATGGAACTTATTTCGGGTGGTATTCCTGCCGAATATGGTGACGGTACCAGTTTTACCGTTATCACGACAAGGGGAGTATCCAAAGAATTACATGGCTCGGCCGAAATACGCGGTTCCGTGGAAGGATATAATAATTTCCTCGGTGCCGTTTCTTTAACCGGACCGATCCTCAGGGGAAAAGACAAAAGAAATGACCCGGCCCGTATCGGCTTCCTCTTCAGCGGGGAAATAACTTATGACAGGGATGCTTCTCCGGCTTATGGCGGTACCTGGTATGCAAAACCGGAAGTATTGGATGCCTTAATTGAAAACCCGTTACGTTATGACCCTGTTAATTTAGGTGTAAATTATAGTAATGCCGAATTCTTACAGGATGGAAGTTTTGATAAAAAACGTGTGAGACGTAACGCCGATAACTGGAGTTATTTATTACAGGGAAAAATTGATTTCTTATTGGGATCAGGTAACAATATAAGATTATCACTTGGAGGATCCTATGAATACTTAAGAGGAAAAAGCTGGGGAAGGCAAAATGCCTTGTTTAATAATGACTTTAATCCGATTACGACCAACTCAACCATGCGTTTGAACGCGCGGTTCAACCACAGGGTTTACACCAACACCAGCGATACTTCGTTGTTGAAAAATATCATGTATGATATTAATATAAACTATACCCTTTACAACAGCAGAACCGAAGACAGTGAATTAAAAGATAAAATTTTCAGATATGGTCATGTCGGTTATTTCAATACTCATAAAAAAGAATCTTATAGCCGTGAGAATTTTACGGATACCAATGGTATGGTTTATCATGATTATAACGTTTTCCAGGGATATTATGATTCCTTATCATTCAGACCGGGGCCTTATAACCCTATCCTGACCAGATATACGGAAAATTTTGTGGATCTTTATCCTGCAGATGTACTATCCACGCTCTCCAACCTTCCTTATGATCAGAACATGTTCTATACTTTTGGAGCTTTACTTAATGGCGACGCTCCCAGTTCGGTATATAGTATGTATAATCTTCCCGGTATCAGAAACGGATCGTACAGTAAATCGCAATTATCCTCTATCGGCGCAAAGGCAAGTCTTGCCATGAATATCGGGAACCATGAATTAAAACTGGGTTTCGAATTTGAAAAACTGACCAGCCGTGGTTTCTCCACCGCTACCCGTTCTTTATGGACCGCCATGAGAAATGCCCAGAATTCACATATGGCACAGTTGGATGTGACCAATCCCATACTTAGGAATGATACCATATTCTTCAATCAACTGGTCAATTTAAATCAGCAGTCTACTTTTGACAGGAATTTACGTCAGAAATTAGGGCTTGATCCTAACGGCAGTGATTGGCTGGATGTCGACAGTTACGATCCGGATATATTCAGCCTTGATATGTTCTCTGCGCAGGAGTTACTGACAGGAACAGGAAGTGATCCTTTAGTATCTTATTTTGGCTATGATTACAACGGAATGAATAAAAACAGAAGGAAAACTTCTATCCGCGACTTCTTCTCCGCCGACCAGAACGGAGTAAGAAATTATGCCATAGGAGCCTATGAACCCGTTTATATGGCTTTATATTTACAGGACAAATTCTCTATCCAAAGCTTACTATTTAATGTGGGTGTCCGTATAGACCGTTTCGATGCCAACCAGGAAGTATTAAAAGATCCTTATCTTTTCCGTCCTGCACATACGGTAAGTTCTTTAAAAGCGATATTGGATCCGCTCTCAAACCAGGACCAACTGAACATCCTGAACAATGCTCCCGGTGAGGATGCTGTAGTTTATGTAAACCAGAAAGGAACAAACGACCATAACATTAATGATGTATCAATCCTCGGTTACCGTATCGGAAACAGATGGTACAACAGAGAAGGTCAGGAAGTACTTGACCCCGAAAGATTGTTAGGTGCAAACGGCGGACCGTTATTGCCATGGGAATACCGTGTGGATGATGAAAGCAATCCGGATCCTGCTAACAGTACTCTAACCAAAGTACACCCGGATGCCTTCGAAGATTATAAAGCGCAATGGTCTGTAATGCCCCGTATCTCATTCTCCTTCCCGGTTTCAGATAACTCTATCTTTACCGCTCACTACAATATTATAACCAATCGTCCGACCAATCTTCAGTTAGCTCCGGTGGATTATCTTTTCATTGAAAAATTCGGTACAAATTCAAATTACCTTATCAATAATCCTAATCTGAAACCTCAACAAAGTATTGACTATGAAATCGGATTCAGACAAAAAGTGGGAGAAAAATCATCCGTAGGTATTACGGCTTACTATTCTGAAAAACGTGACCAGATTCAGGCATACAGGTATACAGGTGCTTATCCTTCCACCTATTATTCTTATGCTAACCTTGACTTCGGTACCGTACAGGGATTTTCATTCAGTTATAATTTAGCGAGGACAAGGAATGTTTCACTTCGTGCAAGCTATACCATCCAGTTTGCCAAAGGAACAGGTTCTTCTGCCGGTTCAAATTTAGCGATTATCGCTTCAGGACAACCTAATTTAAGAACTTTGACTAATTTAAGTTTCGACCAGAGACATGCTATAAATCTTACTTTGGATTATTCGTTCGACGGTGGTACACAATACAACGGACCGACAACAGTAAAAGAAAAAGATGGAAAATCCAAAACGATAAAATGGCTTGAAAATACCGGCTTAACCGTTCGTGCAAGGGCAGCATCAGGTCTTCCATACAGCAGGTCAAGAACGCCTTATTCGGATTATGTTGCTGGTACCGCATCCCAGTTATCCGGATCTATTAACGGTTCTCACCGCCCCTGGATGTTCACCGTTGACCTTCGTTTACAAAGATCATTCCTGTTGAACTTAAGTAAAAAAGATAGTGATGGCGTTCAAAGAAATGTTAAGCCTGCTTTCTTAACCGTATATATTGACGTAGAAAATATTTTCAATATCAAAAATATTATCAATGTTTATACATATACAGGAAATCCGGACGATGACGGTTATCTTTCCGCTACTGAATACCAAAGACAAATTAACTCACAAATAGATGTGGCATCCTACATCAATTATTACACTATGTTGGTACAAAATCCCTATAATTACGCTTCACCTGCAAGAGTAAGTTTGGGAGTTCAATTTGGATTTTAATCAGAATCAATATAACGAAATAATAATAAAGACATGAAGAATAAAAGTAGAATTTTCATTTTAATAGCCATCTTTGCTATTCTGGCTACGAATTCTCTCCATGCGGAAAGACTTAAAGGAGAAAAAAGGGCGTCTTCTCCTAAAGATGAAGCCAGTTGTCTTCCCGCGACTAATTCTAATGAATTAGTCATGAACAATGTTAGTGCATTTATAAGAACCAACGGTACCATGTGGAACCGGGAAGTTTCTCTATATGAAGTTCCTAAAGGATCCGGTAAAAAATCCATGTTTGCGGCAGCATTGTGGATCGGCGGACGTGACGTAAGCCAGCAGTTAAAATTAGCGGCCGTACGTTTTAACCAGGTCGGAGAAGATTTCTGGACCGGACCGTTATCCTTAGTGGATGCAACCATTACTCCCGAACAGTGCCGCGAATGGGACAGGCATTTCAGGATGACCCGGAGAGAAGTGGAAGACCATATCGCCGCATTTGACGATCAGGGAAATATGGATCCCGAGTATGTTATTCCAAATAGTATCAGGGACTGGCCGGCCCATCCGAAAGAAGGGCACGCCGCTTTAGTATCTTACTATTTGGCTCCATTTAAAGATGTGGACGGAGACGGGGTTTATGATCCGACAAAAGGGGATTATCCTTATTATGACCTGACCAACGAACTTTGTCCCTGGACACCGGAAAATATCCATAAAGCAGCTGTAGACTCCTTACCGCACACCCCTGAAGATCCTGACGGAAGAATGGGAATGATCTATGCGGACCACGTACTTAAGGGAGATGAAACTCTTTTCTGGATATTTAACGATAACGGAGGCCCTCATACCGAATCCAGAGGCCAGCCTATCGGATTGGAAATTCGCGGACAGGCTTTTGCATTTGCTACAAATGACGAGTTGAACAATATGACTTTCTATTCCTATGAAATTATCAACCGTTCTACTTATGAATTAACCCAAACTTATTTCTCCCAATGGGTAGATCCGGATTTAGGATATGCTTATGACGACTTCGTAGGATGCGATGTTCTCCGTGGTTTAGGATATTGTTATAACGGAACTGCCGTAGACGGACAAGGTGAAATTTGGGCATACGGTGATCAACCCCCTGCAGTAGGTGTGGATTTCTTCCAGGGACCTTACATGGATGCGGATGGTCGTGATAACCCCAAGTTTTTTGTTGATTCGATGCGCTTAATCGGAGAAGAAGTTTATTGTAACAGATACCTTAACAGTGACTTTCCTTTAGATCAAATGGCGATCAACGGAGTGAATTTCGGAGATGGCATTGTGGATAATGAACGTTTCGGAATGCGCCGGTTCGTATACCATAATAATAATAGTTCCAATAACGGTGACCCGAGCAGGGCAAACGATTATTATAATATGTTACAGGGTATCTGGAAAGACAATACCAGAATGCAGTTTGGTGGTGACGCTTATAGGACCAATACCGTAGGACCTGATTGTGATTTCATGTTCCCGGGAACGACCGATCCCTGTAACTGGGGGACCCAGGGTGTAAAACCACAATATAATAAAGAAGGCGGCTGGACAGAAGAAAATGAAAACAACAGTCCTTTTGACCGTCGTTTTATGCAATCTGCGGGACCCTTCACGCTAAAAGCCGGTGCCGTTAACTATATTACCGTGGGTATTCCATGGGCACGTGCAGTCTCCGGAGGGCCTTATGCTTCTGTTGAACAATTAAAAAGAGCCGATGATAAATGTCAGAGTTTGTTCGAAAACTGTTTCAAAGTATTGGACGGACCTGATGCTCCCGATATGACGATCAAGGAACTGGAAAACCAGCTTGTACTTCTTTTAACCAATGAAGGCAACAACAATGTTAACGAATCTTATGCCGAAGAAGACAATCAAATATCCGAATTCAGTGAAATTCCCGGACAAGAAGATGTGAAAAACGACCGTTTCTACAGATTCGAAGGATATATGATTTATCAATTGGCAAGTGCAGACGTTAGTGTTAGTGACCTTAATGACCTCAACAAAGCCCGTCTGGTTCGTCAGGTAGATATCGAAAATTACAGGGAAAACGGAAATCCGATAGGAAAACTGGTTAACTATGAATATGATGATGTGGTACAGGCTCCTGTTCCCAGAGAAATGGTAAACGGTGCGAACCAGGGAATATCACATTCTTTCCTAATTACCGATGACGCTTTTGCAAGAGGTACTACCCAATTGGTAAACCATAAAACATATTATTTTATGGTAATTGCTTATGCCTATAATGAATTCGCGCCCTATTCAGTAAATATGGGAGCTATCGGTTTATTAGGACAACAAAGACCGTTCCTTGCGGGTAGAAAGAATATCCAGGTTTATTCCGGTATTCCTCATAAACCGGCTCCGCTTAATGAAGGAACAATACTTAATTCCGCTTACGGAACACAACCGATGATAACACGTGTAGAAGGACAGGGTAATGGTGGATTCTATCTGAATATGACCAAAGAATCCCGTGACAGGATCATGAGCGGAGGAGACAATTCTACATGGACCATCGGAGAAATTAAATACGAAAGAAATGCCGGACCTATCGGAGTAAAAGTGATCGATCCGCTAAGCGTTTTACCTTATGATTATGAAATCAGATTATTAGATCAGGCCGACAGAGATGTTACCGATACCACAACCTGGGAACTTAGGATTCTGGACCCTCTTGCCCCGGCCACGCTCGAGGAGTTAGGATTCATTCAGGATCCGGAGGATGGTGAATATAAGATCAAATCAGATATGGCTATTTCGCGGAACAATGAACAATTGATCCCTGAAATCGGATTAGCTCTGAATATCCAAAACTATCCCTTCCAGATACGTGACGCCAGTTTAAGAGATTTCGTAGAAAAACGTGCTGCAGTACCGGGTTATAATTATACCAATATGACGATGTACGGACAGGTGGATTTCCTGGGTTCCAGCATCACTTTTGCAGATACCACACGTCCATGGCTCAGTGGTGTTACCGACCAGCAGGGAGATCGTGCTTCCAACTGGATCAGGTCAGGACAACAAATAGCCGGAAACTGGAACTTCAGCGAAGGCGGCGGTGCGAAACCCGTAAATGAAGATTACAGCAGATGGAAAACCGAAGACTTCTTTACCATATACAGGGATACAAGCGGACGTGATACCAATGGTCTTCCGTTTGTAGGACCGGTAAGAGGATGGAAAGATCCGCTCCGTCAATTTGATAAAGCTATTCAGGGAAGATGGTCGCCTTATGTATTAGCCTCTCCTTACTATGGCGGGCCTCAGGCTAAATATGTTACCCCCGACCTTATCAACAGTGAAAGTCAGCCCCAGATTGCTTATTACGATTTCAGGACTTTGACAACCAATAACCTGGACAACCCGGGATACAATCAAACCCTCACCAATCTTTATTCCGTTGATATCGTTTTAACTCCGGATAAGGATAAATGGACCAGATGTATCGTATTGGAAGCCGGGGATAACAGGAGTAATAATTACGGAGGAGCATACAGGCATGAACCTCGTAGAAGTCCGTCGGTAGATAAAAACGGAAATCCTGAATCAGGTAGTACCGGTATGGGTTGGTTTCCCGGATATGCTATCAACGTAGAAACCGGCGAACGACTGAATATTATGTTCTCGGAAGATTCTTCCGATACGACAAATAATGGAAACAACATGATCTTCGATCCTACGAATGTATTTGCTTACCTGAATTTAGCCGATACCTCTTATGCACTCACGGAAGCCGAATATAATATGTATGCGGAATCATATCCCAATGACGCCTTTACTTTCAGCTACGGCGGAAGACATTTCGTATATGTTTGCGGAAGTAGTGGTAACACCGCCGCAACTTATTACCGTGAAGCCGGAAGAGAACGTAATTTTAACGATAATGAAAGAATGGCAAGAAATGGCCAGGATGGTGGAAGGATAGCCGGAAATCAGCCTTACTATGAATGCGGTCCTTATGACGAAGGAAGATGGCTCATGGATAAATTCAATACGTTTGTAGGCCAGACCCCCGACCGTGCGATATACAGGAAAAAAATGCAATTATTCAATAACGTAATGTGGACAAGTATCCCTATGCCTGCCGCACGTCAGGAAAATAACTGGCTATCTAACGATGTTACCATTAAATTGCGGGTATCACGTCCATATTTAAGATATGACTCCCGCTGGTATGAATCAAGCAGTGAGGCTCCGGGTAACCAAACAGCCGTTAATGGCGGATATCCGGTATTCAGGTTCTCTACAAAAGACCTGGCCCCTGTTACTAATGCTACTTCCATCCATGAAGATGTACTTGCGGAAATCAATATCGTTCCGAACCCGTACTACGGATTCTCTACTTACGAATCTACCGCACTGGAAACTTATGTGAAAATAGTAAACCTGCCAAGAACCTGTGATATACACATCTATACGGTAAATGGTATTCTGGTGAAGAAATTCCATAAAAACAGCGACGGTATCACCTATGTTGACTGGGATTTGAAAAACGATGCCGGTATTCCGATAGCAGGAGGTATGTACCTCGTTCATGTAGACGCTCCTAATATAGGAAAGCGTACCCTGAAATTCTTCTGCGCTATGAGACCTGCTGACTTAAATGCATTTTAATAATATTTATTTGTGAATTTTAACATTAAAGACTATGAATAATACTTATAAAACATTAATAATAATTGCATTATTGGGAATGTTTTCTGCATCCACCTATAGCTATGCAGGAAATAAAGACCGGTCAGGCCAGGCAGGTGCACAACACCTTCTCATCGATCCCTGGGCCCGTTCAAGTGGCTGGGGTACCTGTGGAGTCGCCGAAACATACGGATTAGAGTCAGTGTATTCTAACGTTGCAGGGTTGGCATTCGTAAACAGGACGGAATTCGGATTTTCCCGTACACAATATCTAACCGGTTCCAATGCGGGAATTGGAATCAATTCTTTCGGAATTGCCCAGTCACTCGCCAGAAGAGATAAAGAAACCGGCGTTAAAATCAGGGATTTCGGAGTATTGGGTATTTCGGTTTTTTCCATGAACTTCGGAAGTATCGACGTTACGACGGTTGATCAGCCCGAAGGTAACATGGGAACATTCTCCCCTTCCCTTCTTTATATCGGTATCCATTACGCTAAATCATTCAACAGATATATCCATGGCGGATTTACCGGAAAGATTATCAATGAAAGTATATCCGATTTAAGTGCTACCGGATTTGTATTGGACGCAGGCGTTCAATACCTTTCCGGTCCATATGAAAACTTCAAGATCGGTGTTACCTTGAAAAATATCGGTCTTCCGATGCGGTATTCCGGTGACGGTATATCGTTAAGGGCTGTTCCTACTAACAGTAGTCACGAATTAACTATGGAGCAAAGGTCAGCTGAAGCCGAAATGCCCTCCCTATTAACCATCGGATTGTCTTATGACTTTTTGATCTGGGGAAGACAATACAAAGATATGTCTAAAGAAGACAGGGAAGCGGAAGGATTAACCAGGAAGGACGCAGACCACAGGATTACATTGGCAGCTTCTTTTACTGCTAATTCATATTCCCGCGACGTATTCTCCATCGGTGTTGAATATGGACTGATGCAATATTTTATGGTAAGGGCAGGCTATAGCCTTGAAGGTGGAATGTGGAAAGAAGAATCCCGTACTACTTTCTATTCCGGACCGAGTGCAGGTGTAACTGCTGCGATCCCGCTTTCCAGAAGAGGTAATCAACAATTATTATTAGACTATGCATATAGATTTACACAACATTGGAATGGTAACCACTACGTAAGCATAAAAATAGCTCTCTAAGTCTTAACCAAACCTTTTTAAAATATAAAATTAAGGAGGCTTTTCAGCCTCTTTAATTTTTCTTTTTATTTTATACAATTAAAAAATGAATACAATTAAATATTATTCCGAAGAGAGTCTTGAGGCCTTAAAAAAGGAACTTAATGAACTGGAAACAGTGGAACGTTCAAAAATATCCGCTGCTATTGCCGAAGCCAGAGATAAGGGAGATCTCTCCGAAAATGCCGAATATGATGCTGCTAAAGAAGCCCAGGGGCTGCTGGAACTTAAAATAATGAAGTTGAAAAACCTGGTGGCGAATGCCCGCGTACTGGACGAATCCAAAATAGA
>ERZ809224.423-NODE-423-length-41219-cov-8.017807_pt1 | contig 41219 bp, 40 predicted proteins | sample MGYA00520513_ERZ809224 | MGnify/ENA primary metagenome ERZ809224 (study PRJEB31576, sample SAMEA3212658) | Homo sapiens | biome: human-gut; feature: human gut; material: fecal | place: Sweden | collected 2012 ... | reverse complement strand
TTACCGTGATGAAGGAAATTCACCCGTCGAATTTATTACCGATGCAGGTGTGTGAAGGGGCGACTTGCACCGAGCAGGATTAGGACTCGAAGGTACCCTTGACGATGGCTTTGCCGTCTTCTACCATCTGCTGCCCTCTTGCCCAGACGTGTTGGAGCTCGAAGTCGTCGGTGATGACGATGAAGTCGGCATCGCTCTGTGGAGCCAGGATGCCCTTCTTCGGATAGATATGGAGTGCCTTGGCGACGTTGGTGCTGAGAATCTGGACAGCCTGGTCGATGGCGATGCCTTCTTCTTCGACCATATCGCGGAATTCTGTGAACATGGAATGCTGATCGCCGACGCCGACGCCAATCGGGTTACCGGCTTCATCGAACACCGGCATGCTGCCGTTGCCATCGGAGCTCATGGTAATATGGGAAAGAGGAACACCGGCATTGAGAGCTGCTTTTGCGGCTTTGCTTGGTTTCACGGCGTTTTCGGAGCCCGGATGGCTCGGGTCGATGCCGGAAGTGATGTCCATGTAGCCACCTTGTTTCGCCCATTCAATGCTTTCAGCAAAGAGGTGCTTATTGCGGTTGACATGCGTCGGCAGGAACTGCGTCTTAGGGATCTCGCCATCTTCTGTGATTTCGAAGAGGTATTTCATGCCGTTGCGGCCATCGCCCATATGCATATTGATGATGCCGGCTTTGCCGCTGATCATGCCGCCGACGCGCGTCTCGGCAGCGAGACGGCGGTAATCCTGTGCCGTTGGCTGACCGGAACGATGGTCGCTCATGGCAATCTCGCCAGCACCGATGATCTTGTCGATCATGACGATATCCTTGCGGACACTGCCTGTGATGGTCGGTGTGGGCAGCTCGTAAGCACCCGTGTAAATATAGGTGGACAGGCCCTCGTATTCCAGACCACGCGCTTTGGCGAGCAGGCTCTCGACGTGGCGTGTCGTACCATCGGTACCGAGCAGGCCGCAGACGGTCGTGACGCCAGAGGTCGTTACTTTCGAGAGCAGTAGCTCCGGTGTGCGCGTATGGTAGCCGCCTTCACCGCCGCCGCCAATCATGTGGACATGGCCGTCAATGAAGCCTGGCAGTACACGTGCGCCCTTGAGGTCGATCTCGCGGCATTCGATGCCTTTCGGTGCTTCGATACCTTTGCCGATGCCGGCAATCTTCTCTCCGGCAATCAACAGGTCCTGGATTCCCTGGTCTTCAGGCGCGTAGAGATGCGCATTGCGCAGCATCGTGAAAAATGGCTGGTTCGACATAAAGTCATCATCCTCTCATGAAATTACTTGATGAACGTATTTTCGATATGTTGTTGAGATGTCTTAGATGAACAGCAGGATAAGGCGCATTGCCCAGATCGAGAGCAGTGCATTGATGAAGCAGATGCTGATGATTGCAACGTAGTGCTTAGTGTTGACACCAGAGATACCGAGGCAGCGGCCGACGTTCTGTACCGGATTGCCAATCAAGTAGATTGCCGGGACAAGGATGGTGAGCTGTGTCGGATCCAGTATGCCGCTCGTGAAGAGGCTCATCGCAACACCGATGCCGCCACCCATGCTCATGATTGCCGTGACGAGCACGGTTGCAGCTTCTCCGGGTAGTCCCCAGAGTGCCATGATTGGAGCGCAGATCACGCCGATGATGTGCAGGAGGCCTGTGACATCGAGAATGCGGATGATGACGAAAGCCATGATGACATTCGGCAGCAGGCTCGTCGTGCCAATCGTAAAGCCATTGCGCGCACCGTCGATGAAGAGGTCAAGGATATTTTTCTTTTTTGCAGTTTCAGGCGTTGCCATTTGCATTCCCTCCAGTCGTATCTTTCCGGTAGAACATCTTCAAGTACATGCGCATCAAGTTGCCGCCGATGATCTTGAAGACGAACATGACGATGATTGGCACGATGATTGGTGCGACCATGTAACTGAATACGGCTGCGCCAGATGAGAAGTAGTTGGTGATAAAAGCGGAAGCACTGGTCTGATAGGCAATCAGGATGGAGCGCTCATTGTCTGTAATCTCGCCTTGGTCGTAAAGTTCCTTGACCATGCCGGCTGCGGCGTCTGTGCTCTGCATGTTGGCGATACTGGCAAGAGCCGTGATGCCCGGGATGCCGAGCAGCGGCTTCAGGATTGGCGTCATGAGCTTCTGTGCTGCACGCAGGCCGCCGAGGCCATCAATGACATTGACGATACCGAGAGCCAGGATGACAGCTGGAATGAGCTCAATGGCGAACAAGAAGCCATCGCGGGCACCTGTACCGCCAGCACCACGGAAGTCCAGAGCCTTTTCGGCTCCCGGCGGAATCGTGCCGAACTTACCGTTCAGCACATTGAAGTCGAATACCTTGAGCCAGCTATCCGATGACGAGAAAATACCAGAGAAGATGATGATGGCAAAGATGAAAGCAGCGTAGCCTACCCATCCAACCTTGATTTTCGGCGTTTCGTCCTTGGGTGTCTTATTCTCTCCCATAAGAATCTCTCCCTTGCTGATGTTGCTTGATGCATATACGTTCTAAGATATGGCCACGTCTATTTATAATGCAAGATAGGTGCCAACTTTTGAACGATGGACATTTTTCGCGAAAAAAAAATGGGCTTTAGTCGAAATTTGGGATGTAAAACAACATTTGTGCGTTGTGTGAGTACATATAATGATGTTTTGAATCAATATGTATACAAAGTGACAATAAAAAGCGGTATAATAATGGGAATGGGATAACATTTTATGGGATATACCCCATTTTATAAGGAGAAAGTCATTCATGAAACATATTGCTTTAATCGCTCTCGGCAGGGATACCTCATATTGTTGCCGTGAGCAGCTCCATAGGCTGCTGGATAATCGCATCAATATCAGCAACTATTATGTAGAGGGCAACCTTCCGCAACGGATCAAAGCGGACTTCGCCATTTTTACGAGCCGTCTGGCCTATCAGAAAGCCCATACGCATCTGTCGCAGGGCGTCCCCTATCTGATTTCGCGGCGCTCCATCAACTATCATGAGGTCGACAAGCTGTTCGAACTGCCTGCCGGTACGAATGTCCTGCTCGTCAATGACTGCCTCCAGAGTGCTAACGATACCATATCCTTGTTGCAGACCCTTGGCATCGATCATCTCAACTACTATGCATTTGCGCCTGGGATGGATGATCCGAAGGTGGCAAAGGTAGCGGTAACACCCGGGGAGTCTCGCTTTGTGCCGCCTGCCATCGAGAAGATCGTTGATATCAAGACACGGCTCATCGATATCACCTCGCTGGGTGAAATGCTGTCACGCATGAGGATCTTGGACCATTATGCCGATTTCCTCTCAGCACAGTACGTCCGTGATATCATTCAGCTCATCGATAAGAATCAGCGTTACAAGAATCGAGCTGCGCAGCTTGAACAGGAACTCAGTCGTGTCGAGTCCTCCCGAAGCCATCGATCCTCCGACGTCAACCTGCAGGCAGTCTATCACTTCGATGATATTCTGGGAAGTGCTCCTTCATTGCTGTCAGCGATTCGCATCGCTAAGCGCTTTGCTGGTTCGGACTCCACCGTGCTCATCCAGGCGCAGAGTGGTACGGGAAAGGAACTGATGGCGCAGAGCATCCATAATGCTTCTGGTCGTGCAAACGGTCCCTTCGTAGCCGTTAATTTTGCTGCTATCACCGAGTCCCTGCTGGATTCGGAGCTTTTCGGCTATGTGGAGGGAGCCTTCACAGGAGCATCGAGACATGGTGCGAGCGGACTGTTCGAACGGGCCAATCATGGGACGATCTTCCTCGATGAGATTGGCGATGCCCCGCTTTCCTTTCAGGTGAAGCTCTTGCGCGTCTTGCAGGAGCGTGAAATCCGTCGCGTGGGAAGCGCCGTTCCCATCCATATCGATGTGCGCATCATTGCAGCGACAAATCAGGACCTTAAGGAACTCGTTCGTCAGGGCAGATTCCGTGAGGACCTTTATTATCGCCTGAGTGTCTTGCCGCTGACACTTCCACCACTCGTCGAACGGAAAGAGGATATCCCTGTGCTGGTCTCTACCTTCCTCCAATCGTTCTTCCTGGACATGGGTGTGCGAGAGACACGGGAGTGGATGGAGGGAATCCTGCCGATCTTACTCCAGTACAGCTGGCCGGGCAATATCCGCGAATTGCAGAATGTCGTCGAATATCTGGCAAATGTCTGTGACGACAATCCGCGCCCGGAAGATCTGCCGCCGAACTTTTCTGCTGCCATTGCATCCGTGCGGAATCGGCAGGGGAAACAAACTGTCGGTGGAGAGACACTGAAGACTGTTGTTATGCGGGAGCTAGCAATAGCCGCGCGCATTGGCCAGCACTTGGGACGCCGTTCCTTAGCACGAAATCTGGAGGTTCCAGAAAGTCAGATTCGCCGTGTCTGTCAGGAGCTCGTGACAGATGGCGAGATTACTCTTAAACCAGGACGTGGCGGCATTCAGCTCACGAGAAGCTGGTCAGCAATCTTGGCCGCGGATGAGGATGCTTTGCAGTAGAAGGGGCTTTTCGATAAGATTGTGCCAAAAGTGGGGCTTTTTGCACGATGACGGTGGAGATGCACGACGACGATAAAGCGGAAGGGCATTTGATGATGCTGCTGCCCTTGATGCTGACACATACGGAGTGTTACTATTAATTGACTTTTCTCTATTTTTGTGGTATGCTTTGCATGTATAAAGGGTTACTTACGGAAGAGAACCGCCCTGCAGCATAGTAGTTGCAGGGCGGTTCTTGCTAGAAGCAATATTTTGTAACAGTGGGAATCAGTAGTGCTGCCTGAATGATGTCATGAGGTGACTGAATGTTATTAACGTATTTTAGTGTGGAAAATTTCAAGAACTTTTCCAATAAGTTCTGTATGAATTTTTCCGATATAAAGGATTATGATTTTAACACGTCTTGCTTGAAGGATGATATCATTAAGGATGCGATTATCTATGGCAAGAATGCTGTTGGCAAGACGAATTTCGGCTTTGCTTTATTTGACATAACGTATCATCTGGTGGACAAACAGAAGGACCCGCGTATTTCAATCAATTATCTAAATGCAGACTCAGAGAAAAAAGAAGCTTCTTTTTGTTATGAATTTCGCGATAAGGAGAATACTTTTGTTTACTCCTATCGAAAAACGGATGCAGTTCATCTGACATATGAAAGCCTGTTTGTTGATGGGAACTTGGTATTTTCTTTCGATTTCAAGGATGGAAATGGTGATTTTTCTCATCTGGCAGAGTTTGGCCTGAATACACTGAATTGGAAGTATCGAGATAATGGAATATCTTTAATTCGTTATATGGCCAATAATCTGTCTCTTTCGCCAGATCATCCTATCATGAAAATCATGAATTTTGTCAATGGGATGCTATGGTTCTGTAGTTTAGAGAATGGTAATGCTTATGTTGGATTTTCTTCGAAACTTGAACAGATTCCAGATTTCATTATCAAGGAAGGTTACGTTGCAGAATTCCAAGACTTCTTAAACAAGAACGGTGTGAATGAGCACATAACCAAAGCGATAAATCCAGATGGTTCATCTAGCTTGTATTTCAAGCATAAAAGGCTGATACCGTTCAGCATGGCATCTAGTGGCACGAATGCGCTGATGACTTTTTTCTATTGGTATAAGCACATAAAGGGGATAAGCTTTCTTTTTATTGATGAGTTTGATGCCTTTTATCACTATGAATTGGCGGAGAATATCGTGAAATTACTTCGCGATAAAATCCCAGTACAGGCTATCCTGACATCTCATAATACATCGCTGATGGCCAACCGTTTTATGCGGCCGGATTGTTACTTCATCTTGACAGAAAATAAAATTGTTTCTTTGCCAAAGGCCACGGACCGTGAGCTCCGGCAGGGGCACAATCTGGAAAAGCTGTACATGAATGGTGAATTTGATGCGTAAAAAAATACTTGCAATCGTAGAGGGAGAAAAGAAAGAGCCAGAAATCTTAAGAAGAGTCCTGGACATATCTGGCTTGAAGCAAAGAGAAATCGTTTCCTATAAGTCAAATATCTACGATTTATATGATAAATTGTATTCAGAATACGGCGATACGATTGATGAGGTAGATATCCAAGAATTTTTAAAGGAGATTCACCCTGATCCGGAAAGTCAGGCCATATTGGATGAAAATTATACGGATATATTGTTGATTTTTGATTTTGACCCACAAGATAATCGTTATAGCTCAGATAAGCTGGTAAGATTATTAGATATTTTCAGTGAATCAACGCAGATGGGGCGTCTGTATATCAATTATCCGATGGTGGAATCATTCTATCATTTCCGTTCATTGGAAGATGATAGCTTCTTAAAAGAGATGTTCACTCTGAAAGAAATCAGTCCGGGAAGTATCTATAAAGAACGGGTCAATAATCTTACCTGCATCCATCAACTGCGAGATGTCAGCAAAAAGGAATTGGCCTATATGATTCGGTTGATTTTGAAAAAGGTGAATCAGATTTGTGAGCGGGAGTATAAGGCTGGAGAATTAGTAGATGCCTTACAGGATGTTGCTGATTGCCAGATTCGACGCCTATCTGCTCAGCAATCGATGTACGTTCTCAATACGTGTATCCTGTATGTTTATGAATACAATCCGAGGATGCTAGACTGGTTGGACTACAAATAACATAGAGCGTAGGTGCTGCACATTTGTCATAGCAAGCTGATTTGGTCAGCTCAGCGTGCTGCGATCTTACGGAATACTTCTTCTGAGATACCTGTCCGTTTAGCTACTTCCCTCATTGTGATGGCGCCGTCATGCACGAGTTCCATCAGCGTAGTCCAGCGCGGCCATCTATATCGATGATCTCAACAGCAGGCTCGTGCTCAGCAACTGTGACGGCGGGTCCTTTTACTGTATCATATACGCAGATGCTCTGCAGTAGAAGGTGTCTCTCAATGGGACTGCGCTGAAAGTAGGGATTTTTGCACGATGACGGTGGGGACGCACGACGATGACAAAGCGGAAGGGCCTTTGATGATGAACAAAAAATTCGACGGGTGAATTTCCTTTACCATGATGAAGGAAATTCACCCGTCGAATTTTTGGCTGTGGCATACAGCGGTTACAGGGATAAGAGCTTATCGCCTTTGACTTCTTCTGGATGCCAGGGCAGCAGCACAGTCTTGCTATGTGTATGGCAATCTACCTTGTTGATCCATTCTGCTTCACTATTGGCTTTGACTGCCAGGGTTCGGTTACTGCTGCCAGTAAGCGCGAAGGATTGGTTGATGACCCACCAGTTTGCCGAAAGGCCGGCTCGCTTCAGGTCGTCTTCCAGACGCATTGCCTCATAGACTGGCGTTGCTTCGGGGAGGGTCACGATGATGACTTCGGTTTCTTTGCCCTTCAATCTCGGCAGAAGGTGCTTGACGGATTCGGGCGTCTCTCCCTTTGTGCGACGGATTTCGCGATCATAGTTTTCCGTGGATTCCAGCAGTAGCAGCGTATGGCCCGTGGGTGCGGTGTCGATTACGATGATCTCATCGTCTGCTTTCTCCACTACTTCGGCAAAGGCGCGGAACACGGCAATCTCTTGCGTGCAGGGAGAACGAAGATCTTCTTCGATATAGGCAATATCCTCGCCGGACAGGCCGTTTTGCCGTGCCTTGGACAACACTTCCTCCTGATACTTTTTCAGTTCGGTGGCTTCGTCGATGTGGCTCATGGTGATGCCATCCTGCTCGGACAGGACGAATTTCAGATGTGAGGCTGGGTCGGTGGTGGTCAAATGGACTTTCTTGCCACGCTTTGCAAGTCCCAGCGCGATTGCGGCGGCAATCGTTGTCTTGCCGACGCCGCCTTTGCCCATGGTAAAGATGACTTTTTTGTTCTCTGCGTCCAGTGTGTTCACGAGGTCGTTCAGCCGATGCAGCTTTGTCCGATCAATCTCAGCCTGCTGCTGCTCGAAGTGATCCTCTGTCAGCATGGCGCGGATGTTGGCAATGCCGGTGATGGGATACGCGCGAAGCGGCACGGCGTATTGTGCCAGCTTTTTCAGTTCCGCAGGCATATCGGCAAGAGCGGCTTGCTGCTTTCGGTACAGCTCAGAGGAAAGCGCATCATCATGCTGCATGAGCATGCCGTTGACGATCAGCAGCTGATTCTGGATGCCAAGTTCCCGCAGTTCGCAGGAGGCGCGATTGGCTTCCTGCAGCGGGGCGGTTTCCGGCCGTGTCACTAAAAGCAGCATGGTCTTGCTGCTATCTGCCAGGGTATCAACTGCCGTTTTATAGACGGCTTTCTTTTCTTCCAGACCGGACAACTGCCCAAGGCAGGAGGCACCATGGGTGCTCTCGTTGATGAAATTACTCCATGCGGACGGTAGCTGCAGCATCCGCAGCGTGTGCCCTGTGGGGGCCGTGTCGAAGATGATGTGATCGTAGCTTTTTTGGATGGCTTCATCCGTGATGAAATTGGCAAATGCGTTAAAGGCTGCAATCTCGATGGTGCAGGAGCCGGAAAGCTGTTCTTCCATGTTGGCGATTGCCGCATCCGGCAAAACCCCGCGATAGGGGGCAATCACGCTTTCGCGGTACTCTGCCGCCGCTTCGATGGGATCCAGATTGGCTGCAGAAAGTCCCGGCACTTCTGTGATCGGCGTCGGTTTGCTATGAAGCTCCATGGCGAAGACGTCCTGCAAGTTGGAGGCAGGGTCGGTGCTGACGAGCAGCACGCGATTGCCACTGTCTGCAAGGCTGGTGGCCACTGCACAGGCGGTAGAGGTCTTGCCGACACCTCCCTTGCCGGTGAAGAACAGGTACTGCGTCAGGTGGAGCTTGCTCAGTGCAAATGGTTCCATCAGCAGCATCCTCCATCACAGCAGCACTCCTGCTTGCCGAGAAGATTCTGCGGCAGAGACAGCCATTCGGTGAATTCCTCGTTGGTCGGGTAGCGGCCGGAAATGGCGAGTTCCCCGTTCACTACGGTAACGGGCAGGCGATCTGCTCCATAGACCTTGACGAATTCGTTGACCACCTTATTTTTGACGAATTCCATCGGGGCATTGGTGAGATTGTAGCGCTTGACCTCGATGCCTCTCTCCTTCAGCGTGTTCAGCACCGTGGAGATCCGCAGCAACTCTGGATCAACACTCACACCGCAAAGTCCGGTAGAGCAGCACATAGCAGGTTCAAAAATTTCGATATTCTTCATGAGAATCCCTCCGTTAATCCGTATTATTCATAAATTCAAATACATCAATATATAGGCTAGAAGAAAAATCAGGCGTCTCCATTCTGATTGTCTGGCTATGTCATATTGATGAATTTCTATGCGTTTATTATAGGACATACATAGATGGATGTCAATATGTTAGTGCTAAAAAAATGTACTGGGTGAATTTCCTTTACAAAATGAAGGATAAAACATCGTTGTTGCTCTTTACACAACAACGATACTATGATATGATGTAGTCAATCGAACAACAACGCTTGCAGAGAAAGGTGATCCCAGTGAAATTTTCCAGTCGCATGAGTGTAGCCATCCACATCCTGCTCTATCTGGAGGAGTACGAGGAAGAAGAGAAAGTCACCTCTGAGGTACTGGCCGATACGACCGGCGTCAATGCGGTCAACATCCGCAAGACGCTGCAACTGCTGAAGAAGGCCGGCTTCATCGAGATTCGTCGCGGTGTCGGCGGCGCCTGCCTCAAGAAGGCTCCCGAAGCCATTACGGTGCGGGATATTTTCGAGGCAGTCGAGGACTCCGATGAGGAGCTGTTTCACATGCACGAGCATCCCAATACGAACTGCCCTGTCGGCGGTGCCATCAAGGGCGTACTGGACGGCCATCTAGAGGCTTGGAAAGCACTGCTGCTCAGTGAGATGCAGCAGGTCACACTGAAGGACTTGTTCCTAGAGATGCAAGACGAGATCAAGAAGAACCATTGAGGAGGATATTTATGAAGATGAAGAAGAAAATCACGGCGATGCTGCTCGGGATGAGCCTTGTCACGGCGATGTCGGTCAGCCCGGCTTTTGCAGCGGAGAAGACGCCGACGTTCACGGACAACAAGCAGATGGTCGAGTATTTCTGGAATGAAGTGTTCAACAAGCACAATACGACTGTGATCGACGAGATGACGGCTCCCAACTACATCCAGCATAATCCGGGCTTCCAGGATGGCCGTCAGGCCTTCGCGGATGGCATTGAGGGCTTCCTTAAGGAATTCCCGCAGAGCAAGGCGGAGATCAAGCACATCGGTGCGGATGGTGATCTCGTCTTCATCCACAATCACATCACGCTCAATGACAAAGACCGTGGCCAGGCTGCCGTCGATATCTTCCGCGTCAAGGATGGAAAGATTGTCGAGCACTGGGACGTCATCCAGGACATTCCCGAGAAGGCCGAAAACAACAATACGATGTTCTGATCTGCACGAGGTGAACTATGCAATCCCGTCAAGAAATCGAAGCACGCATCGCGACCTGGCTTGACCAGTGTGTAGAAGAGAGCGGTGCGTTCTTCCTCAACACCATCGAGGATGGTCGTCCGAAGTCGCGCCCCATCAGCTTCCACATGATGGCCAACGGTATCAATTATTTCGGTGTCGGTGCCATGAAAGACGTCTACCGTCAGATGCAGGCGAACCCTTTCGTAGAGATCTCTGGCCTGATCGGCAAGGGAAAGCAGTTCTTCCGCTATTACGGCCGCGCGGTCTTTGAGGAAGGTACAGCCCTGTCGGAGCTCGCGCTCAGCCAGCCCGGCTACCCCATCATGAAGAAGATCTACACCAAAGAGAGCGGTCATCGCTTCGCCGTCTTCCATCTGGAAGACGCGACCGCCGAGAAACGCGCGATGATGGCCGTGTTGGAGCGGTATCCTCTTTGAGCGCAGTCGCTGTTTCATGTAGATTTCATATAGATAATGTATATTGAATAAAAGAAATTATTCAATTGAATGCATGAAAAGGGAGATGATCTTGATGAAAAAATGGATTCCTTCACTGGCTGTTGGTGCTGCCTTGACGATGAGCACGACAATCTGCGCGGCCGCTGTACCGTCGTCAGCGCTTGTCGCTGGTGGGATTGAATATGGTGCTTCTTCGGATTATGTCCAGCAGGTGTACGGCACGCCGACCGAGGTAGAGACGAAACACCATTCGCTGTGGAATGGCGAGGTAACGGAATACGAGTACGGTGATTCCTTTGAATTGAAGTTCGTAGACGGCTATGTGCGCCACATCGAGATTTCCCGCCATAATGGTATTAAGACAGCCGCTGGCATCGAAGTCGGCTCCACCCTTGATGCCGTGAAGGCAGCCTACGGCGAGCCCGACAAAATCCGCGGCGACAAGTACATCTACTACTGCGATGAAGACAAGAGCATCGGCCTCGTCTTCGAGATCGAGAACAACAAGGTCGATGAGATCGAGATGGGCTATCTGGACTGACAGCCTGCTCAGATAGCAGTGCTTGCAGGTCCGGATGGCTTATGTTACCATCAGACATAGAAAGGCCGGCGGGTCGAAGCGCCAGTGTTCTTTCGAATGTTAGGCTAATCGAATATCTACTTCAGGATTGTTGCTACAAGCGTAGCGAAAGCTATCAGCAAGGATAGTATCTCGTACAAGCTCAAAGGCAACGCCCACCTTTCGCAGAGAAAGGGCAGCCAGCTCCGCCGGTGTATCTAGTATACCATGGAGCTGGCTATTTTCTATCTGAAGAAATCTTGAGACGCTACACGAGCAGGATACCTGATTGTTTCGGCAGAGAAATAGAAAAAATTCACCGGGTGAATTTCCTTTACTATAATGAAGGATATTCACCCGGTGAATTTTTGGCTTTTCTAAAGAGATGGTAACATCACTTCAGATCATCGTGGAAAACAATGCAACAGATGCTCATTCACTTACGACATGTATTGTTGGTTTTAAGGTGTTGAGGACGATGGAGTGACTCCATGCCTGATGGATGGCATCTTGGATTTCGTCCTGCGGGGCATCGGCATCAACTGACGCATGCAACGTGATGCCTTGTACTCCTCTTTCGCCGTCGATATGGCCGAAAAAGGCAGCCATGTCGACCTTTCCTGTAATGGTTGCATGGTAGGCATTCAGTTTGATTCCGCGTTGACTGAGGATCAGCTCTAGACTGATGGAAAAACAGCCAATGGCCCCTGTTAGCAGATATTCTACAGGATTTGGGCCTTCGTTTTCTCCGCCGAACGCTTCTGGTTCTGCTAGCGTCAAGGGGGAAAAATCACGGACGACAGCACGGTTTCGTGTCCCATCTTCCCAGGTCAAATTTACAGAGAACGGTAAGAAGCGGCTGGTGGGATCGTTCTTGGCTGCTTCAGCTGTTGCACTTAGACGTTCTACATCGATATGATTCATCTTTATAACCTCTCTTTTTGTTATAGTGTTTTTTATTTTCCTGTGGCGGATTCCTTCACTTGCGTTAGAGCCTGCTCTACGCCGCGGGCCAGCTGGTCGGTACAGGAAGTTGGGCGATTGCCACAACGATTCCCCTTGAGGATCTGTACGGCCCGCTCTGCACGTTCGCCTTCCAAGAGTTTGGCGATGGCACGCTGATTGCCCGGGCATCCTCCCAAGAAATGGACATCGTGGAGCTTTCCGTCCTCCAGAGAAAAAGAAATCAGCTGCGCACATACTCCGTGGGGTCTTATTTCAAAATATTGCATAGTCATGCCTCCTATCGGGCCTTTTGGCCGTGTTTTTCAGATGGGGATGGGGGTTGTTTATCTCATCCGATAATGTTATTATATCTAGTAAGAAAAACTTATCAAGTACGCAGTTTTTATTTACTGGGTACGAAAAAACTGACTAGGAAGTGGAAGCATGAAGAAAGAAATGATTTGTGATTCTGTTGGCGGTGTCGGCTGTGGGCTGAAGCGTGTATTGGACCTCGTTGGAGGGAAGTGGAAGATTCTCATCCTCTGTGCCATGAATAAATATGGAACAATCCGTTATGGTGAGCTGCGGCGCGTCATTGCTGGCATCACTAACACGATGCTGGCGCAGTCTCTGAAGGAATTGGAAGCAGACGGACTGATTCGGCGTACCGTGTACGATGGACGTCCCGTCCGTGTTGACTACGACCTGACCGATAAGACGGAAGCATTGATTCCAATCCTGCTGGAGCTCCAGGCGTGGGGAGAGCAGAATTTGGGTACTTTTATCCATGATGATACAAAAAGCCATGCATACTAAAATAATTTGCAATAATGTTAGCAGACGCCCTTCTGTTGGCTACAGATGTCTATTTTATCGACGCCATGACTAGCTTTACAGGCTTTTTTCGGGTATAATAAAAGAGACACGTCCTTCAGTAGGTTCTCATGAATAAAGGATTGCATCCTAGCAATAGCTAAGGCAATCTCTTTTACTCTTGTATCTATGATGGAACGATCTGCTGCTGGACCTAGAAAATTCACCGGGTGAATTTTCTTTGCCGAGTGAAAGGATTTCCGGAAGGGAGATGTTCTAGATGTTTTGTAAGAACTGCGGTAGCAAGATGCCGGATCACGCTAAATTCTGCTCGAATTGCGGGGCGGGGCTCTCAGACTCGATGCAAGAAGCGCATCGAGTCGTAATCGCATCTGAACAACCTATCGATACCTCCAAGCCGTTGGAAAGCGATGTTTCGGCCTTAGAGGCTTCTGAGGTCGAACAGGATATCAAAGAACTGCCTGCCATCGCTGATAACCGATTCACGCTTTTTGGATCGTACCAAGTGAAATTATCTCATACCCTGATGATCAAAGAGATGTTGACGGAGAGCCTTTCACAGGATGAAAAGAAATTGATGTGAGCAATGAAGGCATCGAAATTATGAGGCATAACAAAAGGCACGTGCTACAAAACTGTAGTACGTGCCTTTTTGATGTCGGGGTGGACAATCCTATCAGAACAGGGAATCCATCTGGCTCTCAGCTGTCGGCTGGATCTTGAGGTGCGTGACTTTGCGTGCGGTGATGGTCTCGTCGCCGCGCAGGGTGCCGGAGAGGATGCTGGCGTCTCTGTGGTGGTCGGCGAAGCTGGCTTCGGCCATGCGGCCGTTGGTGTTGGCGTAGCAGTAGCGGCAGCGATGCAGGCAGGTGTCGTACTGGCCGATGTCAACGCTCTTCATGCAGTGGCAGACTTCGCGCTGAGTCGGGTCTTTCTTGACGTCGATGGGCGCACCGATGACTTTCTCGATGCGGTCCTTGTCGATGCAGGCGCCGTGTTCGATGCCGTAGGCGTCGAGGTCGATTGCCTCGGAGCACGACTGCAGGGTGACGCCGGAGCCTTCGGCCAGGCGTGCGAAGCTCTCGGCAATCACCTGCATCTCGGGGACGCCGAGCGGGTGCAGTGCGAGCGGCTTTGTGTTGCGCTCAGTCTTTCGATAGAGATCGAGGAAACTGATGACGCAGCGGTCGGTGTACGGCGCGAGCTGCTCGAGCATTGCAGCGAAGTCGTGCAGATGCTGTTGGATGGTGTAGCGGCCGTTGAGCAGGATGGGGTCGTAGCGCCAGACCATGCGCTCTTTGCCGAGCTGCTGTGACATCTGCTGGAACGTACAGATGACCTCACGCTTGTCGGGCAGGCCCGGCTCGACGTCATGGCCGTAGGGCGTGATGGTGAACTGGAAATAGAATGGGTATTTCGCGTCGAGCTCCGATAGGTACGGCCGCATCGGCGCGGCGTTTTTCGTCCAGAAGACGATGCAGTCGACATCCTCCGGCCGCAGTGAGATGCGGCTGACCTGCTTGCGGTTGAATGGATTGATGGCGTCGACGAATCCCGCGCGGACGCGGTTCATGAACCAAGGTGTATAGAAAGCCGGGATGTCCGTCCGGCGACTAGCACTGATGATCATAGAGGCTTCTTCCTTTCTCATTGTTTTTGCAGGACGAGGTAGTAGTACCGCGTCCATTTCTTGGGCAAGAACCCGCTATCGCCGCGGAAAATCTTGGCCTGTATCTCTGCGGGCATCTCGTAGGGGCAACGACTCCAGGCTGGTGCGCCGCCTGAAAAGAGATTCGTGCCGATGATATCGGCAGGCACGTCCCACTCCGCCTGCACGCGGTGGGCTAGCTCGCGCATGATGGCCTTGCTGCCTGCATACTGCAGGTCGATGATGACAAAGACCGCGCCGGGCTTGGCCTGTTCCACCGTGGCGCGCATCTTGCTGAGGAACGTCTCCTGCTCCGCTGGCTCGACATGGCTCAGATAATTCTGCAGGAAGTAGACGTCGGCCTGCTCGTGGATGCGCTTGCGGCAGGTCCTGCCGTGCATGCACTGCTCGCATGGCAGGAGGTTGTCGCAGCGATAGATGAGCTTGCCCTCATCGCCGCGGTGGATCAAGCCATCTTCCTTGCAGAGCTGCCAGCTGATCCGCTGCTCACTCTTCCAGCCGCGCTCCCAGTCGAGGATGGTGACGGCTGTCCTGTCGTGGAACTGTGCGCCACGCAGAGCCTTGAGCGTACCGTACAGTTCGGGGCACGGCCCACCAGCGAAGAAGGCCAAGTTGAGGACCGGGTAGAACGGCTGACGTTCCTGCAAGGCCGGGATGACATAGTCGCGGACGACGCGGCAGGCAGGCTTGACGTAATACGGATAGTAAGCGAGCATGTACGCCTTGCGGTTTTCATCGGTATGATAGCGGCTTACGCAGGCCTCATCAGCGTGCTGTGGCTGATAGCTCTGGCGCAGTGACTGCACCGCCTCGCGCACGCGGAGGGTCTCCGCGAAACTGAGCAGACCGTCCATCGTGTCGGATGGGCCATACGTTTTTTCGAAAACGCGCTGATACAGCAGTTCTTCCATGAAGCAGGTCCCCTTTCCTTCTTTTCTCTTTCTTCTCTTTCGTTGACATGTCCATTGTAGAAGAAATGAGGACGGCTTTCGTGTCAAAAAAACTGTGAAGTTTCGCTGCGGGGCTAACGGCTGTTGCTGGACCTGTGATAAAATAAGAAAGAATGACCGAATATGGTAGATAATTTGGAAGGGGAATGATGGTATGGCAGGCAGGAAGCGCCGCGGGTGGAACAAGTACATCGCGGATTACGACAAGCTGCGGATGTTCCTGCGGTATATCTCGTATGGCTGTTATCATAAACAATATCTAGCGCGGCAATTGGGGCAGAGCGCGCGGAGTTATGAGGACAACTGGGCGCGGGTACGGTTTTTCTTGCCAGAGGACAGGTTGCAGGCGGTGCGGCAAGGCCACCGCGAGATTCACAGCCTTAAGGGCGATTCGTATCATAGCGCGTTCAATGATCTCGCGCGGACGTATGCCATCAAGTCGCTGAAGAGCTCGGCGGCCTTTGCGCTGCTCTGCCTGCTGCAGGTTTTCTCGAGCAAAGCTGCTGACACTGAGAGATGTGTAGCCAACACAAATACTTCTGCCTGTACCGAGGATGAGGCCTCTGCTGGCGGTGGTTTTATCGATGAAACGACGCTCTTGCAGTATGAGCTGGTGCCGATGGACCGGCCCTTCCCGAAACTGGTCGAGGATATCAGCCGCAGTACATTGCACCGCTATCTCTGCAATCTGACGGAGCAGGGGCTCTTGGAGCGCCGCGAGGAGAGCGGCCGCTACGGCTACCGGCTTGTACCCGACTTTCTTGGAGACCTGCGCACAGATGAGGTGAAATCCTTGTTGGCGGCCATCGCCTTTTACCGCAATGTCTCGCTGCTGGGCATGCCCGGCTACTTCCTCGAACAGAGCCTGCGCGCTCATTATCCAGAGGCGCACTGCGGCGAGGTGCCGTGCCAGTTTAAACACATGACGATCACACGCATCCTCGACGACGATGTACTCTACGCGCTTGCCTGCTGCATCGTAGAGCGCCGCGCCGTGCATTTCAGCTACCGCGGCAAGGGCGTCGTGGCCATCCCGCTGCGGCTCGTCACGGACTTCGAATCGGGCCGCCAATACCTGCTTGCCGTCCGCAAGCGCCGCGCTGTCTCGAAGCGCTTCACGATTGCGCAGTCGTACCGTATCGACCTCATGCAGGATGTCCAGCCTGCGCGCGCCGCCAAGCATCTGCCCGAGGTCATGCCGCCAGAGCGCCATGAACTGCAGCTTGCCTTCCGCTATGACGACGCGCGCGGACGCGATCATCTCATCTATTGCATCCGGGAGCACGAGCACGAGGCTGTCCTCCACGACGACGGTCAAGGCACGTTGCATGTTACGCTTGAGACGGTCGACGACCTCAAGCTCATGCCGTGGCTCCGGACCTTCTACCCCGTCGTGCGTGTCGAGAAAGACGGCCCTGCACATCTCGCCGAACGCATGAAAAAAGATATTGAGGAGGCACTGAAACACTATGGCATACGCCCCAATCTTCCATGAGCTCCACTCGGACCTCTTCCTGGCGCTCTGCCGCATCATCAACGCAATCGCATCGGGGGAGCGCATGACGCGCACGGACATCCTGCAGCAGCTGCCGAATCTCGATTGGGGCAGCCTCGAGCGGGCCAATGAGCTTATCGACACGATTTTCCTCTTCCAGCCCGATGGTACGACTGAGCTCTTTCTCGATAAAGCCATCGCTCCGCGCGCAACGACAGTGGAGCTCATCTGGCTCCGCGCGATGCTCGAGGACCCCGGTGCCGCCTTTCTGCTGCCCGCTGATTTGCGCGAGAAGCTGCTCCAAAAGCTCGCCACCATCCCTGAGTGGCCGCGCGAAATTTGGCAGATCGTGCAAGAACAGGGCGATGACCGCACGGCCCTGCAGGCGCGTCTCGCGACCATCTGGCAGGCCTTGTGCGAGAAGCACCAGCTCGCCTACGCCAACCGCGACAGCAGAGGGGATATCCACGCAGGCATCTGCTCGCCCTGCCGCCTCGAATACGACGCGGTGGCCAATCGCTTCTATCTCATCATCTGGCAGGAAGCAGAGGCACGCGCCATCAAGATGCGTGTCGCGAGCCTCGAGTCGGTTCAGTGCCTTGATGCGCCAATCCCTGCCGGTACCGAAGAAGCCTTCCAGCAGTTCCTCACGAGCCGCCGCAAGAGCGTGACCCTGCGCATCGAGCGCCGGAACAACGCCGTCGAGCGCTGCTTCATGATGTTCGCCTCCTATGATAAAGAAGCCAGCTACGATGAAGACACCGACACCTACACCATGCAGCTCTACTACTACGACTTCGACCGCCACGAGATCCTGCAGCAGATTCTTTCCCTCGGCGCCGCCGCGACAGTCCTTGCTCCTGCAGACATGCGCAAAGCCATCATCGAACGGCTGCAGGAGGCATGGCAGAACCTGTAGTCATAATATCCTCTAATTGCAGACACGTAGTGCTGCCTCATAGAGCTAATCACGAGCAAACAATAATAAATTTGACAAAATACGTATATAATGGTATACTTCAAAAGTAGAAAAGCTTTTCTGTTTTACTCCTCTGGGGCCAGTAACCCCAAGGACTCAGGGGAACCATGTTGTAGCTCTCCAGATACCGTTATTGGTATTAAAACCCGTGAATAAGTTCACCGGGTGAATTTCCTTTATTTGGATGAAGGATATTCACCCGGTGAATTTTTTTGGTGCATTATACAGCTATCTTTATGTTTATAAGGGGGCAATTCTATGGATCCGACCATAGCCATTACGAGTGAGTTGTATGGGATGCTTCAGAAAGCATCCGGGTTGTACATGCTGAACTTGCCGACTGGTGCCAGCAAGACATACAGCATGTATCAGGCCATTGCACGGTATCTCTGTACGGACGGTACGAACAGACGACCAATCCTCTTTGTGACGCCGCAGAAGAAGAATCTCAAGCGAGCGGATCAGGAGAAGCTTTATCTGAAGGCGTTCAAGGGATCGCATCAGGAAGGCGAAGCTGCGTTTGCGGCAGACTTCTTGTTCCTCGATAACAAGAGAGCCTATTTGGAGCAGTGCTTGATGGGCGCGGGGAAGAAAGCGAAGGCTTTGCAAGATGCGCTTCCCGAGTCCATTCAGAATTCAGCGGCGTATAAGAATCTGATATCCGCCTTAAAGGCTTGCCGATATTGGGAACGACGTCCACCGTTGCCAAGCGATACACCTATTATGCGGCGCATGAATGCAGAAACAGAAGCGCAATTGCAACAGGCCCTGACAAAGAGTGAGAGAGCCTTTCGTCAGCTCGTTCGACGGACAGCGTTTCAGATACTGTCTGGCGTACCGGATGATAAGATGCATGAGTACAATAAGGGGCGTCAGGGGCAGTTCCTCTGCTCACATATGCAAGAGTTAGCGGAGCACTGTCCTTGGGCTGTTGAGCTATATCCGGGCACGCTCGCGTCGACTAAGCGACTGATCTTCTTGTCCTTTGATAAGTTCTTGAGTGGCAATGTATCGCTGATTCCAGGGATGGCGGACTTCATGGACTTGTTCGATGGGATGAAGCCTATCGTCATCATCGATGAAGTAGACTCGACGCATAAAATCTGGGAGCAACATATCCTGGAAACTGCGTTGTCGAATACCAATGACCTGATCCGTGTCTTTTGTACGATACATGACCATCTTGGGAAAAAGAAAGATATCCCGAGGTCAATCCGAACACTGGGAAAGCGTGAGAGCAGGCGGAAGCAGGAGTACGAAAATGATATCGATTATTTATTCGATGCAGCAGATAAGATATACAAGAAATATCATCTAAACCTGCAGCTCAAATATGAGCAGCAGGAGAATGCTTGTCTGTTCGGCACATCGTATTACTACACGATTGGCAAGGCGTATTCGTACCTTGAGTATTCGAAGGAGCACAATGCTATGCTCATCCATGTCGAAGATCACGATGCCTACCAAGCCTACAAAAAGCGGTATAAGGGCCGGGAAGATGAATGCCTTTATCCGACATCGATGATACGCCAGCTTCGTTGGTTCTTTCAGACATTCCAGACCTATCTGCAGAAATGGGCTGAAGATTTTGCCAAGGACATCAATGCCATCAATACAGCAAAGTATCTAAAGGAACGAGAGGAGGCGGCGGATCCTCGCAATGTCTATCATGCGAGAAGCTACACGGTCCAGGATGCGATGAGCAGCATTCTGGATACGTTGGGGATCTCTTACCAGGATAAGCGGACACAGCAGATGATCTGTGAGGCAGGCTTCCGGCCGGATCATGCAAAGAAGCCTGCTGATTCATGGGAGGCCTTTCTTGATGCGGAGATGCGCTTGTACCGGTACTTCGTATCGGGCTACTCGCTGACGGAGTTTGAGAACCGTGACGATCATCGAGAGCGAACAGAGCTCACGTATTTTTCAAAGCCGAGAACGTCGGAGTACAGGCTGCTGGAGTTGGCGAAGGAAACCATGGTCATCGGCCTTTCGGCGACGGCTCGTCTGCCAAGCCTTTCAAACTACTACCTGCCTTTCTTGCAGGAGGAACTTGGCGATAAATTCTATCCGATGTCGGATGGGCTGCGGTGTACGCTGCAGGAGTTCTATCGAGAGATGGAGCAATCTTATCAGGAGCAGCATGTCTCAATTCAAGCGAATGCATTGCTGTTGGATTCTAAGAAGCTGGTCTCGCAGGGCACTCTTTCCAAGGCACTCCAGAAGCTTTATCACGAGCCAGCTCATGCGGAGGCTGTAGCAAAAAGTATCTGGGATATGAGCTTTGATGCGGCGCAGAAACAGCCGCATAAGAAGCGCGGGAATCAAGAAATCATTGACCCGTCGTACTTTTTGGACCGCTATTATGAAATAACGGTATCGGTAGCGCGCTTCTTTCAGTCGGAGCATTCTCATGCTTGGCTTTTCTTGAATTATCCATTGCCAGACAGTAAGTCGTCCTTCAGTAAATCTGTCATCGAGAAGATGATTGATGCCTTCAAGGAGGAGCATCCGCAGCGCAAAGTCGCGTTCCGAGTGTTGCGCAGTAAGGGGGATGATGGTCAATCATTTGAAGAGTCTCTGGAGGAAGTCAAAAAGATTTTGAAGGAGGGTACGGATTTGCTGCTCTTTTCTTCGTATCAATCGATTGGCACTGGCATCAATCTCGATTACGAGAGCTCCTTCTATTCGGAAGATTTCGTGGATATCTATCCGGATGACCTGAATCGCCACAATGACCCACGTCATCATCGGCGGGACTTTGATGGCTTTGTCTTGGGCGAGATTACGTATCTTCTCAGCAATGTGGCGGACTACCTGCAGGCGCATGAGGAGCGCGATTTTCAGAAGACGGAGATCCAGCGTCATCAGATGATCTCGGATGTCATGACCTTAGAGGAGATCGATCAGATTGGCTACTATGAGAGTCGCAAGGCAATCCGTGCTATATTGAGCCCTGCTCCGAGTGATGTGCGACTCAGGACTTTGTTCAGCAGTTTCAAGAAATGCCCCTATGTTGCAGGACAGGTCCAATATCTGCTGACGCAGGCGCTGGGACGTGGTAACCGCTCCTTTATCAAGAATCGTCATATCCAGATATCCTGCCATGCGCGGAATTTGGAGAATCTGTATCGTGTCAAGCTGAACGGATGGCACGATGATGATATTCATACACCGGAATGGAAGTCGTTGTGCAAGTTGGCGGATGACGTGAATGCGCCAGCTAGTCAAAGGGAATATCTCAAGGCACAGAAAAGGCAGGAGCAGCAGGTGAAGGAACAGCAGATACGCTCTGCCGAGAATATGTGCTATCGTGAAGAGATTATCTTCCGTGCAATCTTGGGCAAGGCCTTTCACCCGGATATGGTGTGGACGGATGCGGTGCGCGAGGCATTTGAGCTCTTGACGTTGCTGGTGATGTGTCATCCGACATTTGATTCGTTTGACGAGCTTCTGGATACGCCGGGGCTCACGGAGGAACAGCTTCACCGGCTCCAACGCTATGCAAAGCGCGGCTATCTGACCTTTTGTGAACCGGTCGATTCGTATCATTACGTTCGTCTCCATGATCATCGCAGAGTCTTTCCTTATTTGCATGGCACCCTGCAGCAGGTTCTGCAGAAGCATGGGCTGGATAAGTACCCACGCTCTGACTTCCATGTCGGAGAGGTGTCGGTGGACCAGGTCAATCTGGATACTCTGTTTGATAATCTTCCGGGACTCAGAGCGTACTTCGAAGAACATGGCTATGCGACGACCTTCCGTCCAGCGCGCTACATCATGACGCCGACGCTCTTCCTCAATATCTACAAGGGGCGTCTAGGTGAGATTGTCGGCAGCTGGATTTTGAAGAAATATGGCGGACTGTCGCTTTCCGCAATCCATGACCTGAAGCATTATGAGAAGTTTGATCGCGAACTGCCGAGTGGTGATTTCATCGATTTTAAGCACTGGAAGTTCATCACGGGACTCTACTTCACGAATCGGGATAAGTTCTACAATAAGGTCTATGAGAAGCTGGAGAGCATTCGGCAGATGTATCCGAATAAAGCGGCGCATGCCTACATCATCCGCCTGTGCCAGACGGATGACGAAGATGATGAGTTGCTCACTTACGATAAAGAGGCTTCATTCACCTATGATGATACGCATCGGATCATGACCGTTCCTGCTCTGCTGATGCCAGGTGGCGTGAACATGAAAGCCATCAATGAGATTTGCAAGAATGAGCTGTTGCTCCGTCAGGAAAGGGGTGATGCGGAGTGAGTGCGTTTTCTTATCAGACCAATGAGATACAAGCCACATTTGATTACGAGGCGATTGCCAGAGATTACACGATTCTATTGATTGAGCCGAAGAATCGCGATAATAGCGCGGATGAAACATTCAGTTTTTATCCGCATCCGATTCTGGATGTGCTGGTACAGGAACTCAAGGCGAAATCGTCTGTTTTCCAGAGGGGGAAATGTCTGGCCTTATTCAAAAAGCCAGTTCCAGACCTCGCCAAGCGTATGGCAACACTCTCGCGCCGCTATCCGCAGTTCCACATCAAGCAGCTCTATGCGGAATCAATTTGCTCGCCATTCATTCGTCCTCGCATCTTTGGTTATGCGGATCGCCAACTACTCATGCTGATGCTCGCTTCTGTCTGCAACTATGAGGGAGAAGAGAGCCAGTACCACAATGTCCTCGGGCAGATTTATCTGCCCATGGAGATTCGTGAGGATAAAAGCAACCATAAGACATGCGTCTGTCTGCATATATCGGTCATGGCAGGTATGTATCTCAATCTGGGTGTCACGACGTTTCGGCAAGTGAATCCTGCTAAGCTCCCGAAAGGGCCGCTCTATCTTATCGCGAGGGACAGCATGCGCCGATATCTCGGCTCTCGGAGCATGATTCCGGCAGAGACAGCAGCCAATCTTTTCTGTCAGAAAGGCTCGCGCATTAAGCGCAATGAGATTACGTTCTTCGATCTCACATCACGCGCCGCGCTTCATGAAACGAAGGTCGGGCGCTTCATGGAGTTCTTGGACGAGGCCAGGGGGCGTTTAGCGCCGTATCTTACTGTTTCTTTTCTTGAACGAGAGTTTATCCGCTTCGGAGATGTGATGAAGAAACCGCCGGTGCCGGAGTCGGTCTCTTGGAACTTTGTGGATCTCGTGCAAAGTCCGCTATCGACCTTGGTCACGAAGGTCTTTCTCGAGTATCTTCGGGATCAATATCCGGAGTATAAAATCACGCTTTGCAAGGAGCTGAACCCGCAGGCGCAAACGCTGCTGCTCTTCCACAACAGGCGCTACTATCGTGATGATTCGCAAGGGAAGGATGAAGAAGATATCAGCCTGCCCCATCGAGCAAACCTCAGAACGCAGGGAATCACCATAGAAGCGCTATGCAAGCTCTTTCACATCAATCAGAAGCTCCCAGCTATGCCAGACAAGGATCTCCACGAAAAACAGAAGGGCTGGGATGATACGCTGCGCCCGCTTCTGGCTAAGCTGTATAGCGAATTATGTATCAAGGAGGATATCCGCAAGCGGTGCTTCACAGTCTTTCATCCGCAGGATTATCTGACCGAACCTTGGATATATGTCCTTCCGAAAAAAGGAGAAAGGCAGGATCCAGTGCATCCAGATAAGACAATCACGTTCTTCCATTTCTACGAGCTTGTCATGGATCCCGGTACGGATGAGATTCAATTCCGCTACTTTAATGAAGCGAGTGAAGACCTTTCCTTCATGGAGATTCGGATTGTAGAGGATACGAAAGCGTTCTACGACTCGAGTAAGCATGGCTTGGGCATCCGGCTGAACTATAAGGAAGAGCTGGATGGCTTCATCTGTCCAGGAAAAGATCCTGATTCGTCCTACATGATTATACGCACGAACACCTTCCTGCTGCCGGATTACGAAGACATGCCCATAGCGGACCTTGAGTATGAGATTCCTGCCAAGGAGCTGTTTGATGCGCTGGAACAGGAGATTGAGCAAAGTGACGATGATGTTTATCGGGCAGAGCTTGAATGCTGGTATGACAAGATAATCGAGAAAAAAATTCAGCTTGGCAGATCAAGACTATCCTTGCAGCTGCTCAAAGATGCCTTCAAGGAAACGACGCCAGTTGATTCATCACCTATGAAGAAGGGGAAGGAATCGTCATCAGAAGAGAAATCGAGGCTGAGATCGATGCGAGGCACTCTCGGAACGAAGCTCAATGAATTCATAGGGCGCATCACGAACGGGCACTACCTTTTCACGCCGAAAGGCAAGAAGGTCCTGCTCGATCACCTGATGGATGGACATCTACTTGGTCATGCTTGCCAACTATCACGTCCTATCTTCTATAAAGATGAATTGGAAGAGATGCGAGAAGGCATTGGCTACGTCGCTGGCTACAATACGATGAACAGCCACTACAAAGTATCCCGAGCCTCAATCATCCGCGTCATCCTCCCTTCGGAGAAAGACCAGACAGTATCCGACGATATGCTCATGACCTATTTCTCCCAGCTTCAGGTCTATTACGTCAGGAGCGGTTATTACACGGTTCTGCCATTTCCCTTCAAATATCTACGAGAGTATGCTCGCTACTACAACGCCTGCCAGAACATCAAACTCGAAGAAGAAAATGATGATGAAGAAGATGATACTGCATATTAGTAAAATTCACCGGGTGAATTTCCTTTATTAAAGTGAAGGATGCTCGTCCAGTAGACTGGTGAATCCTGGCGAGCTCGTACGAGAAAGATCCAGGAGACCGACGCGGTACTATTGGAGAAATTGAATCGACATACAGGAGCGTCTCTGCTGCACTTAGCAGCATGAGGCGCTTTTCTTGACCACTTGTATATCTGCCTACTGCTTGGCAGATGTCAGCGACTGATTTGTAGTGGAAGTATAAATTAGTCGTAATGGATATGCTATCACGGATTACTCCACACAAATGAAACTGATTTGCAAATGCAATAATTATAATTAATTTATCTATTTTGAATATCAACAAATCTTTTTCATTCATATTATACTATCAAATTAGCGCGTGCTCTATTTTTATAATTACAAAATTCATTTACGGCGCGAATCAAATTGTAAAATATGCTATAATGAACAATATATCAGAGTATATCAAGAAGTTCTTTTATAGTATAGAGGGAATATTCATGAAAATTGGCTATGTCAGAGTCTCCACGGTCGAGCAGCACGAAGAACGGCAGATCATCGAGCTGAAGGAGAAGGCAAAGGTGGAGCGTATCTACAAAGATAAATTATCTGGTAAAAATACAGAGCGACCACAATTGAGAGCTATGATCGATTTTGCGCGTGAAGGCGATACCATCTATGTATCGGAATTTTCACGCTTGGCTCGCAGCACGAAGGACTTGCTCAACATCATTCAAGACCTTCGCGAGAAGGGCGTGCAGGTCATCTCACTTAAAGAGAATTTTGACACCTCAACTCCCGCCGGTGAGCTGGCAATGACGGTTTTCGCTGCCATTGCCACCTTCGAGCGCAAGATCATGCTGCAGCGCCAAGCCGAGGGCATCGCCGTTGCCAAGGCCAAGGGTGTCTACAAAGGTCGGCAGAAAAAGAAAAAGCCCGCCGATTGGGACGAGCTTGTCAAAAAGTACCAGAACCGCGAGATTCGCTCCGTATCCGAGCTCATGCGCATCTGCCATGCTTCACGGCCTACCGTGTATATGTGGCTGAAGGAAAGTGGCGTGGTCTTTCATGAGCTTGATTGGCAGAAACGGTCAAGTCGATTGCAGATAGGAATCCCCAAAGAGTGACATCGGTCTTTTTATGATCCAGAATGACCTAATACTTCGTTAACAGACCTATTCAGCCAATACTTTGTATGCTTCTTTATTTTGCTTCATGACTCTGCGTGAAATGGCTATGATATTTTCATTTGATAACGTTTGTTCTTCTTGTACTTTTTTGAAATCCAGAACGAGATAACGTGGCACATTATCTTGGGTGATGATAGCGGATCCGTGCTCATCTACAGTCCGCGTGATTTTAGAAAAATTCTGCTTCGCATCACTGATTGAAATAAGGGTATTCGTATAGAGTTTCATTTTGATTCCTCCTCTCATTTTTATTCTACATCAAATTCGGATGAAATCAACCTATTTGCTCGCTTCTGGAATTAGTCTTGACTGTGTTCGTCTGGCAGGTTGATGAATGGCCTTATGTCAAGAAAAATGTCGTACAGCACGACTTTGAGAAGATCCTCATAGGGCTGTGAACTCCACCATGTCGTACCGCTCTCTGAAGGGGGAGCCGATACGCCAGACAACATGGTCCTGCTGAAAGCAGAAGACCACGACTGAATCACTACCTAGTGTAGAACCTCTCTCATATATACATCACACCAATCTTTCTGGTATAATCGGCATATAAAGACATAGCTATCAGCATGGAGGTGTTGCATCATGAGTGGACGCGAGCGGAAATACAAGATCCTGTTGACGAACGAGGAGCGCAATCATCTGAAAGAGGTTTTGCGCTCGCGCAAGACCTGCAACACCATCAAGAAACGCTGCCAGATCCTCTGGCACTGGACTGCAACACCAACCCTGACACGACGTACCGCAACTGTGCGTATTACCTTGGCGTGTCGCTAAAGATGGTCTGCAATGTCGTCAAGCTTTACTGCGAGAACGGACTCCAGCGCACGCTCGTCCTGAATCGTAATGTGAATTCCGACAACGCAACACGCAAGATTGACGGTGCCATGGAAGCCAGGATTGTTGCCATGGCCTGCGGCAGCCCTCCTGAGGGATACGCCAGATGGACCATCAAGCTCATCACAGAGCATGCGAAAGTCGAACTCGGCCTTACTGCTGGTGAAGAAGCCGTGCGGCGGATGCTAAAAAAAACGCATTGCGTCCTCACCTGAGAGGTTATTGGTGCATCCCCAAGAAACCAGATGCTGATTTTGTTGCCTGTATGGAAGACGTCATCGAGGTGTATGAGCGGCCTTATGCGCCAATGCATCCGGTGATCTGCCTGGACGAGAAGCCCATACAGCTTCTCGGTGAGATTCGCGAGCCACTCCCCATGCGTCCCGGTGCTGTCGAGAAGATCGATGCAGAGTACAAACGAAATGGGACATGCAGCATCTTTGCCGTAGTGGAACCTCTTACAGGGCACCAGCATATCTCCGTGAGAGAGCGGCGGACGGCTCTGGACTGGGCCGAAGAGATTCAGTACCTATGCGATGTCATGTATCCACGTGCGGAACGGATTGTCCTGGTCATGGATAACCTGAACACGCATACTCTCGGTTCGCTCTACAAACGGTTCAGACCAGACGAGGCCCACCGGCTGGCCAGACGGCTGGAGATACACCATACGCCGAAACATGGCAGCTGGCTGAATATGGCCGAGATTGAACTGAATGTGCTGCCCAGGCAATGCCTCAACCGGCGGATTGAGAGCTGTACGAAACTGCAATGCGAGGTCCGTGCTTGGGAGAATAAGCGGAGCAGGAAGCCAACACCAATCCACTGGCTGTTCACCAAGGAAAAAGCCAGAGTCAAACTGGTATCTTTGTATCCTGACTTAGCTAGATGATTGGTTGTTATGTATGTGGAAGAGGTTCTACAGTAGTCTCTTGACAAACATCGTCTACAATGATAAAATAAAAATAGTAAACATACGTGGACGAGAATGTATACCCTACTACCGGATTTTGGCAGTAGGGTTTTTCTGTCACCTTTTATAGCTTAAAGGAGGAATCTGCTTGGACGACTCGGAAAACTTCGTAGAAGAAGTAGCAAAGGTAGTGGAAGAGATGGTGCGACAAGAACGCGAGCAGAAAAGACAAGCGCTTCGTTCTGCTCACTGGTATCCAAAGTTCCTGAACGATGAATCCTGGAAGGAGCTCCAGCTTAAGGATAAGAAAGAGATCTTATCTAAGATCTTTCCCGGTCTCAAAGAGATATCAGATTTTGTAGATCCGGATATCTTACTGAAACGTCTCCGTGATGTCTCTTATGAAATACGGATGAAAACGATGAGACCATCTAATCCAGAAGTCCACGTGAAAATTCCGGACTCCCAGTTCACGCGTGATATCCCGGTATGTTTCTATCGATATCCAGAGATATCCTGCGTAATCGATCCAGACGATCTTTATCGTCACATGGGCCAGATTAAGGATATCCAGGAAGAGCTGTCAGAAGAAGCAAGGATTCGTCTCTTCTTCCGTCATTCGGAATATACAAGCTGGAAGAAAACTCTAATCCAGATGAGATATGAAAGATATATCGAAGGATATGATCCAGAAAAAGAACTCCGTTGCAAATTGATTGATTGTAGTCTAAGAGTCGCTGCCGGAAAAGAAAAATCGGAAGCGTTATTTTTTATGGCATGCGATATGTTCTCGTACGCTGTCAGGAATGTCAGAGATATCGAGCAGTATGCTCGCCTGTTCTTTCCGAAATGTCTGATCCATGGTGAATCTTATTTCTGTGAGATGATGTGGTATATCGAAGACTATCATGAAGCCAGAGCCATCCGTTGCACGAAGAACAGAAACATAGATTGTAGGAGATGCTACGAGAAGCTGAAATATGCATCACTCCTGAGGCTCTGGTCTGTCCTCGATATCCATCCAACGCTGTACCGCTATCATGATGATGGATCAAGAGAACTGATGGAAACGCATCCGGCCGCATTATTCTTCCGAATCGCTGGATGGTTCAACCAGTATCAGAATGTCTTGCATCATCTGTTCTGCAGAAGCTGTCATTCTCCTATGGCATTCAATCTCAAGTATTGTACTGCATATTATAACGCGATCAATCTCCAGACTGTAGCAGAATGTGAGAATCCATACTGTTTGGACTACCATAAGAAAGTTTATCTCTCTACATGCTGGAACTGCCATGGCATCATTGACAGTTTGCGGGATCATGAGAACGACTTCTCGAAACGAGATGACGGATTCTGGTATTGCAATTCTTGTGGAGCGGGCAGCAAAGAGCACAAGCACGAGATTGGTGATATCTGCCCAAAATGCCTGGCATCTCTTAGAGATGTTAGCTGGATCGGGAACAAGAAACGGTGCCCGAGATGCAAGCACGTGATTCATAAACGCTACTAAATATTCAGCAGATTACAACTTTTAAGCGGCCGCTTCACCGCCTCAGGCCATTGCCTGCAAGGCCTTGAACAGTGCGTCTGAATTTATACTACATTGGGCCTTGAACACCAAAGTAGCGAAGAATACTAGTTTTTACATGATGGTAGATTTTATATGATATGGCTATACAAAGGAGGATGCCTGTACCATGAAATATAAATTAGCGTCTACACATGAAGAAGTACGGAACCAAGAACTCAATACAAAACCTGCTGCACTTTTTTTAAATGCTCGTCATGTCAACGTCTTGAATGATGCAAAGAATCTATTCCGTAAAAAGAAATATAAAGAATGTTTCACGATGTTGTCTGAGCTTGATTTAAAGCCTATATTGAAAGAGACACACTTATACTACACATATATCTTATTCACGTATGAGAAACATCTGCATATGGCTCTCTCTTTAGTTGCGTGTAAAAAGAAATCGGAAGCAGAAGAGTATTTTTTGAAATCTATGGCCTATGAACTAGCATTTCAGCTGTGTGATGAAGAATATGATATCGAAGAATTAAATGATAATGTAACATTCTATAACATGCGTAAGATCTATAGAGAAAGGAAGCCAATCTGGCGTCGTAAAGAATATTTAATAAAGAATATACGCCTCATGACAGCACAATCTCTACACGATTATTTCTGGGTGGAGAAAGATCATATCTCTGGATTCGCGTACAACCATAATTTTCTCGTTTTGATGCATACGCTTGCTCCCTATGAAAGCTACTATAACGAACTCGAACGTTTGCTCGAAGAACATGGAGTTGATTCGTCGTATGACAAGATACCCACTTTTTTATTCGAACTGATAGACCGATATCTTGATAAATTGAATCCTGATGGAATCAGACTTGATAATTTTTATGAACGATTAATCGCTAAACTTGAAGAGAATAATAAGGAAAAAACGAATGATAAAAATGAATCCTTAGATAATAATCAATCAAAAAAATAGCAAATTTATTGAATAAATCAATTGAATGGATGAAGCAGAATCCAGACGAGGATTCGTTGACATTCGCCATCAACCATATGGATTATTATCGAGCGAATTATGATTATGGTGCAAAGATAGGTCAGCCTGTACTTCAAGAAAATGAAATCTTCTTGAATGGAAAAACTGGCCATTTCCTTATCATCGGCGCAAAAGATCCATTCTGGTGTACAGGCGTGTCTGAGCAGGAAGCGAAAAGAAGAATCAAGCAAAATGATAGCCTTGATTGTTTGGACGGCATGTTTGAGAAAAAGCCAGATATAGATCCTCAATTAACGGGATTTGGCTTCGTTGACCCAAATAAGATCGTACAGGTTGCTGCTGTGAAAAAGACAGGAGAGGATTTGGGAACAAAAAATCTTACGTCTATGGCATTGAGAATTATTGCAGAGAACGATATAAAATACTGGCAGAGTTTCATCAACCAGAAACTGAAAGATCAGGGGATACACATTGCTGATATTGCATATCCTAAGATAGATATAACAGCCATCACGCTTGTCCTCGCATTTATCGACAATTTTGTTGATGAACTCGTCAAGAATGGGATTACGCCAGGAAAAATCATAGAAACGATGAAAAAAGATACGCCCGCACCAGAAACACAAGTCTTTTCACCCGAGCAGAAAATCAAGGAAATCAAGGACAGATTCTCTCCGAGTAACGTGAAAATCGCAATGGATATCTCAAACGAAGGAATCCGTGCCAAGCGAGAGGAACGGTTTGATGATGCAATCCGTTACTATCAGGAGGTCATCCGGATGTTCCCAACAGCAGGAGGCATCTACTATAATCTCGGAAAACTCTTCTATATCGTCGGAGACTTTCCACGCGCGCAGAAAGCATATACGTTAGCTTATATAAATGGTGCGAATGTATTTGATCGTAACCTTTTCGTCCATCTCGGCCATGCTGTCTTAGATCCTGGTAAGAATAATCATTGCACCCATGAATATCGAAAGGATATCTTAGGGCAGCATGGAGAACGATCCCCACAATACGATGCACAGTGCTATTCCTGCGGCAAAGAACGTATCGAATCATTGAAACAGGCATATGAAAGGGAGCTGATCCAGTTATGAGCATCATCATTGACGAGAAATTCTATGATAGCATCCCGAAAGAAGCACAGACAAGAGCGGTTGCTCGTATCGATAAGCTCGTAGAAGAGCTCAAAGAGAATCATCAACTGGTCCGGAATTTATCGAAAGGATTTTACTGTCGGCAGATAAAAGGTGCGCAGAACCGTTATAAGTTCCGCGTAAGCAATGGAGATCGCATTGTCTTCTGTTATCAAAACGGTCACGAAGATATCTGCCTCTTGCGATACTGCAATCACGACGCTCAAATCTTTACGGCAAAGAACGTTGCACCAACGCCATTGAAAGTTGTGGATGCATCCTATCAAGAAGATGATTTTGATAAAGAAGTCGATCAGGGAGTCTTGGAAGAATACCAGGAACGGCTGATGGCTGAAGACCTTGAAGGTGCCTATAATATCGCAAATCATAACAGGGGGATGGGGCGAAAAGCGAAATTTTTATATGGTGCTCTCGAAATCGAGAAAATCATAAAAGAATATAAATCACATGAACCTGGAAAATCTGGGATTACATTCCATACGGGAGAACAATCCTACTTGACCGAATCCGTCCTTCTACATACGTTACAGAAAATCGATACGGAATATCATTTAATACCAGCACCGTATATGGAAGCTTCATTTCCTGGTCATGATTTCTTCAGTCCTGCGCCGCATTTCTTAGACGAACCATTTTTTGCTGCTGAAGCAAATCTTGAAGAGACTCCGAAAGAATATATCAAAGTGTTCGCTCATGAAGTCTACCAATATTTCGGATTGATTCCTAAAGATTTTGACTTTGCTTTGGAAGTACTATTTCGTGATCCGAGTGATTCGTTTGTCTCGAAATCGTTCGATTACGATATTGCAACGAATACTTTAAAGGAAATCCCATCTACGATGAACATAACAGAACCTCATGATGGAAGAATCAATCCGTATATCCATGCGTTATCACTGACAAGCCCAGAAAAGATTGGCCGATTCAATTATCGGTATCTATTTGATTAGAGCAATTCATACCGGCTCTTCTTCAGTACAGTGAACCCGATGATTTTGCACATGAGCATTGCCTGGCAGAAGAGCAGAGCGCCCCACGGTGCCAGTTCTAAGGCGATGATGTTCTACCCGCTCCGTCTCTACAAGCTCCGCTGGGGCATTGAGACAAATTACTACGAGCAGAAGATGTTCTGGGAGCTCGGCAGCTACAAAGTCCGCACGAAGACTGGCATTGAGTACATGCTGAACCTGACGAATGCGGCACATGTCCTCATGAAGATTCTGCCTTATGAAGATAAGCGGCTGCAGGCCTACCAAGATAAGAGCCCACAGGAGCTGCGGCACGAGTTGAGCCAACAGATCCAGAAGGAAGTATTTTTGCCACTTTGGGGTCCAAGGCCAAAAGTAGTATAAATTCAAGTGCGCTGCTCAAGGTCCTGCAGGCATTGGCCTGGGGCGATGAAGTGGCTGCTTAAAAACTGTAAACTGCTGGATTAATATAGAGGGAGGGATGTTCCATTGGACAAAATAGCAACAAGAATTTTATTGCATTTCTTTTTTGCAATATCCATATTCTTAATGGTTGAACTACCGTTTGCAAATGATGGATTTGCTGCTGTCCATAGTGTTACCGCAACAGGGCATTATGAGATGGGAGAAACGGATTCAATATCAATCGCAAAACAAAAAGCGTTAGATGAAGCTAAGAGGAACGCAGCAGAACAGGTAGGCGTATACGTAGAATCCGAAACTGTCGTTGAAGAGAATAAGGTCACGAAAGATACCATCACCCTTATGACGGCACAGTTCATCCATATCCAGGGTGAACCAGTCTGGAAAAGAGAGCCGATAGGTGATTTTGGTACGAGATTGACTGTAACGATCCATGCCTATATCGATGATGGTGACTTAAATATCCTACAGAAGAAAATCAATGATAAGCTTACCTTGAAAAATTATGAAGAGCTTCAATCCAACTATGATAAATTGCAAAAGGACAACCAGAACCTCAAACTGCAATTAGCAACAATAAAAAAGGAAGAAGATAATAAAAGGATTGAAAAACAACTATTGGCAAATGATGAAATTTACCAAGCCAATAATTATATGATAGACTTTTTAGAACATAATAGGTTTGATTCGGATCGTGTAAATAAGTGCAAAGAAATAGTCAATAAAGTACATCTTCTTGTAGATAAAAATTTATCCATACCGGCTGCTATACCGGTATACCTAGATTTAGGAACGATGGAATTGACATTAGAGACTTGGCAGCTTATCGAAAATACCAACTCTTTCAATTCTAAGTTTGAAAGGCTTAAAGATCCAGTTCAAATAAAACAATTGAAAGATGAGGTCGCAGCATATAAAAAGAATCAGGCTCAACGATACTATGATATATCTACAAATTATATCAACTTTGCAGAATCGCTTCCTGATTCCTCCGATTATCTTTATAAAAAATACTCTGCATTGGTAGGGTATTATGGAAGTAAAGCAGTTGGATTAAAAATGAAGGAAGATTTTAACGGAGCTTCTATTGCCATTAAACGTGCAGAGCATTATACATCGTTAATTCCTAAATCATCGATATATTATGATGCTTCCCTTAGAAACATTCAAGCAGTCAAAAATCTTATACATATTTGAGCGCAGTGATACAGGATAAATAACTTATGGATTGAAGAGACTTCTGTTGTAGGAGTCTCTTTTTGTGTAGATGATTGATGTAATATGTATATGTGTGATATAATATCTACAAGAAGACTTTCACCCCGTAGATTCTTAGGTCAGGAGATGTGGAGGGAGATATCATGGCAAATCTGTCACAGAAGAAGTGGCAGCGCATGCTTGCTTTTTTGAACACTCTGAAGGAGAAGAATGCGAACGATGACGATACCCTTATTGCCATCAACGAAGTAGAGAATGCATTGAACGAGAAGAAGTATGGTTTGGTCTGGGAACGACACGAGGAAGCTGTTGATGTAAAGATGAAGACGCATATCCCTGTCTTCACGGAAGATAAGGATATGGAGATTGAGGCAGCGCCAGGTGACCCGTACAATTTTCTGATAGTGTAGGACCTCCCTCATATATACATCACCTAACCATTTCTGGTATAATAGGCATATAGACATAGTTACCAGCATGGAAGTGTTGTATCATGAGTGGGCATAGACGTAAGTACAAGATCTTGTTGACGAACGAGGAGCGCAATCAGCTGAAGGAGGTCTTGCGCTCGAGTAAGACGTGTAACACCATCAAGAAACGCTGCCAGATCTTATTGGCATTGGACTGCAACACGAATCCTGACACCACGTATCGCAACTGTGCATATTACCTCGGCGTGTCGTTGAAGATGGTTTGCAATATCGTCAAGCTTTACTGCGAGAGCGGGCTTCAGCGCACGCTGACCTTGAATCGCAATGTGAATTCGGACAATGCCACGCGCAAGATTGACGGTGCCATGGAGGCCAGAATCATTGCCATGGCCTGTGGCACCCCGCCTGAAGGATATGCCAGATGGACCATTAAGCTCCTCACAGAACACGCGAGAGTCGAGCTCGGCCTCACTGCTGGTGAAGAAGCCGTTCGGCGGATGCTAAAAAAAACACATTGCGCCCTCACTTGAAAGGCTACTGGTGCATTCCCAAGAAACAGGATGCCGATTTTGTCGCCTGCATGGAAGACATCATCGACGTGTATGAGCGTCCTTATGCACGCAAGCGGCCAGTGGTCTGTCTGGATGAGAAGCCGTTGCAGCTCCTCGGTGAAGTCCGTGAACCACTTCCTATGCGCCCTGGTGCTGTCGAGAAGATTGATGCAGAGTACAAGCGCAATGGAACCTGCAGCATTTTTGCCATTGTAGAGCCGCTTACGGGGCACCAGCATATCTCAGTGCGAGAGCGTCGGACCGCTCTGGACTGGGCTGAAGAGATCCAATATCTATGCGATGTCATGTACCCACGTGCCGAACGGATTGTCCTGGTCATGGATAACCTGAATACGCATACACTCGGCTCACTTTACAAACGCTTTAAGCCAGATGAGGCCCGCCGACTGGCGGGGCGTTTAGAGGTACACCATACACCGAAGCATGGCAGCTGGTTGAACATGGCCGAGATCGAGCTGAATGTATTGAGCAGGCAATGCCTCAACCGACGAATCGAAAGCCTTGTAAAGTTGCAACATGAAGTCCGTGCGTGGGAAAATAAGCGGAACAAGAAGCCGACACCGATTCATTGGCTGTTCACTAAGGAAAAAGCCAAAGTCAAGCTGGTATCTTTGTATCCGGATTTAACCAGATGACTAATTGATGTATATATGGAAGAGGGTCTACACTAGTATCATATCTTCTACGGCTGGCCGGGGCCTGAGTACTGGCAGGCGGCGGATTGATTCCTTGATTTTGATATATATTATCATTTATCATCCTGCCTGGACTTTTATGGCATATCGTGCTATACTAAAATGCAGTGAATGAAGATTCGCCGACAACGAAATACATGAGATTGCGGACATGCTTCCGCCTGTTTTCTGATATTGATGATTAAGCAGGCTAGAAGTGTGTCCTTTTTTGCTTGCTTGAATACCCATTATTTTCATGTATTTGGAGGAGGAATCATCATGTCGAACCATTACTGCACATGCTATAAGCTAAAGGGTAAGACGGACGGCATCAAGCGTCTAGCTGCCATTGTACGTCGTATCCTGAGCTGGCGAGGAGATTTCTGGAAGAATTGCTATGCTTGGGACCCAGATGACATCTATGGTGTCTCTTGCCGCCAATCTCGGATTGAGTTGATCTGCAACTCCGTGCTGGAGGATGTACGCGATGAGGATATCGAGAAGCTGCCGGACGGCAAGAGTCTCTGGACGTTCTGGACAGAGACACCGCATGGCCCTTGGCTCGACCTGTGGCAGGAACTCGCGAAGCGCTATGTGCCAGAGGCAGAAATCTATTTCTTTGCTGAGGGCGTATACGACGAATACGTCTACACAAATGACGATGCAAAGCAATACTTCCCGCAGGATTATGTGCTCTGCATCCGCGCTGGCAGTTCTGAGAAGGCCGCACCAGGAGTGGCAAGCAAGCTCTGCAGCTATCTGGACCGGCCTGAATATCGCCGATACTGGCCAGAGGAAAGCAGGCTTTGTGTCTCGTACTGGTCTGTTTACGAGCTGCAGCAGATGTTCCGTGAAATCTTCGGCTTGCCCAAGACGGCCCTTGTAGAGGCAAAGACGTGCCTGTACAAACTCTATACTCAGTATTATCCTGAGAACCAGCTGGAGTTCCGCTATATGCCGGTTACACGATATGGGCAGGAAGATGATCCTTGCGATACTTGTCAAAGCTATCTTGCTCTTGATAGGGAGAATGATTGGCTGGAACATCAATGCTACGTAGTTGATTGTGGAATCGATCAACTGAGGAAGGCTCTTCGCACCTTGCAGTAATCTTATCAAGGAGGAATCGTCATGAAAAATTATGCATGTTATAAAGTAGAAGGTCCGGCAGATGGGATTCAACGACTGGCAAACGCTCTGCCGTGTCCTAGCGGTAGGCAGAAGCTATCCGGCAATTGGCTAGTCCTGACCTTTACGGTTGAATGGGATACTTCTGTAGGGATGGAGCCATGGCGGAAACTACAACAGAGCTTTGTCCCCGAGGGTTCCTTCTACTACCGTGTAGAAAATATCGAGGAGCATCGTGTAGTAACCAATGACTGGTACAAGAAATATTTCGGTGAAGACTGCCTGCTTTGTGTTACACACGATGCAGGACGTAAATCGAAAATGCTGGATAGGCTTCGTGAGATGCTCATGTTGGAGAAATTTGCCGTTCCTGATGCAAACGGCAATAAGATATATCGTTCATATTGGATAAACAAAGGGTGGTGCTACTCTCTGCGGGAAATCCTCGGCTTGCGTCGCAGAGATCCAATTGATGCGTGCCAGATTCTATGGCAGAAAGCCTGGGAGTGGGACGTTGATTACGACTTCTCTGTGAGCTGGGCCTTTGTCGAACGTAAAAAAGAAGATGTGCCGACTCATTGCCAGCAGTGTAGCAAGATGCTTGAGATACGACAGCGCAATCATTACCTTCACAGACGGTACAAAATGTTAAAACAGGAAATGGCGAAAGCTATCCGAAAACTCCAGATACGCGAAGCCATCCGCAAACAGCATGATCCTCTCATCTTGAAGCGGATCGAGCAGGGAAAACATTTGCTGCGAGAAATCGAAGGCTGGGAGATGAAAAAATAAAATAAAGAAAAAGCTCGTCGACTGGGACGAGCTTTTTTTATGGCAGATAAGGTATACTGACCATCAATATTTGTGGAACATTGCCTGGATAGCCTGCGGGTCATGCGTCTTGGTCAGGGCGAGCTGAAGCAGGACACGTGCTTTCTGCGGGTTCAGCGAGTCACCATCGATGAAGTGCTCATCGATATAGGACTGCTCAGCCGGTACGACAGCACCCGTACCTACACGAGAACTGCGGACGACGACAATCCCTTTCTTTGTGGCCTTGGCGAGTGCTGCTTCGTCTGCTTTGTGAACCGAACCATTGCCCGTGCCTGCATAGACGATGCCCTGGGCGCCTGCTGCGACAGCTGCATCGACGAGAGCTCCGTCGGCACCAGCCGTGCTATAGATGACATAGACTTTCGGCAGCGACGTCAGTTTGCTGACATCGAACTCGCTCTTGACTGTATGCAGGCGGATTGGCGTGTTGCAGAAAGTCGGCGTGCCGTCATAGACGTAGCCGAGCGGGCCAGTCGGAGATTTGAACGTGCTCAGCGACGTGGTATTCGTCTTCGTGACATCGCGAGCACCGTCGATTTCGTCGTTGAGGGCGACCATGACACCATGGCCTGCGGCATCTTTGTCAGCCGCAATGCGAACTGCGTTCAAGAGATTCATCGGACCGTCGGCACTGATGGCAGTTGCTGGACGCATAGCGCCTGTCAGTACGACAGGTTTATCGCTCTTCACTGTGAGATTCAGGAAGTAGGCCGTCTCTTCCATCGTATCCGTGCCGTGCGTTACGACAACGCCAGCTACATCTTTCTGTGCAGTGAGCTCGTTGATGCGCTTCGAGAGTTTGAGCCAGACATCATCCGACATGTCTTTGCTATCGATGCTGCAGATCTGTTCGCCAGAGACGTCTGCGTAGTTCTTGACTTCCGGTACAGCGTTGATGAGTACATCGACGCCAAGTGCGCCAGCCTTGTAGCCTGTCGTCTGCGTGTCCGACGCAGCGCTGCCGGCAATCGTACCGCCTGTTGCGAGGATCTTAACATCCGGTTTAGCTGGCGCTGCATAGACAGACTGGACACCGAGCATCATTACGGCTAACGAAGCCGCGAGGATAGAGGCCTTCTTTTTCATCTTCATTGACATACACTCCTTTTGCGCAGTACCGTAGTACCAATAAAAATAAATTATGTATAAATAATACAAAACTATCGACGCAATCCGAATAAATCCGACAAACTATTGAAATTTTTATTTTTAGTCTGATAATATGTAAATATTTGTAATTTTCAATATATATTCATTGCAAGAATAAATAGAAAAGGCTCCCTCATGTCGAGGGGGCCTTCCTGCAATGGAGATTTGAGAGAACACTTAGCAAGGATACCTTTACCACGGGTAGGTGCCCTTTTTGGCATATGGCAGCAGCTTGCCATCCATTTTTATGATGACGCGATGGTTTCCCGCATCATCGGTGATGACATCCACATCCAAGCCAAAGTCAATGGCACTCATGATGGCGTTGCCGCCTTCTTCATGGATAATGGCCTTGATTGCAGGTCCGTAGGTATCGATAACCTCGTGAAGACGGTAGAGAATAGGATCTGTATTTCCTTTGTAGGGATGCTCTGTCAGAAAGGCCAGGCTATCTGCTGGCAAATCGAGAAGCGCTGCCAACTTCTTTGCATACTCTTCGGGAACATACTGCTGCCCATCAAAGACGGAGGCAATCCACATCTTGCTGACGCCGAGTTTCTCGGCCAGTTCCTTGAAGGTGAATCCTTTTTCCTTCTTGGCTGCGCGCAGTTTCTCAAATTCATCTGCGTACTTCAAGCGGGTCAGGTACTCTGCATTGTTCATCGGAGTCATGATCGCACACCTCTTTCTATCGTCTGGAACCATATCTGCGTATATCATGATTTATTTCTTCCCGTGATAGTTCAGGCCCTTATACTCATGGATGCCATAGGGATCGGCTTCTGGCTCTGTACCAAAACGTCCGCCTGTTGTCGGATAGCCATAAATCGAACCGTCCTTGATATCCATTTCGTCTTCCCATGGCAGCTTATATTTGCCCGCTGCAAGGTCTTTGATATAGGTCAAGCCGGCATCAGGCTCTCCACCTGGCTTAGCAACATAGCCGCGGTGTCCGAGATTGTAGATGTTGTTTTCGAGGCCCCATTCTCTCCTAGCTCTATCTGCATTTTCTGGATGGATTTCGCCAGTGACGATTTCATACGGATTGCGCTGGCCCTGTACGAGCGTTGTACCATCATAGTTGCAGATCTGGCCTTCACCGAAGTAATAGAATACACCATCGTATCCAGCAAGGTTGACAGATACCGTGTACATGAGATTCTGCCATGCATTAGAGCGATTGGTCAAAATCCACTGATCGTTGACCTGCGTGCTGTAACCAGAGATGCGGATGTAGACATTACATCCCTTATAGGCTGCCTCACGGGCCAATTCCGGGATCATGCCATCATGGCAGATGCAGACTGCCAGTTTAGAACCGCCAGGACCCTCACAGACCGGCATGCCAAGGTCGCCCGGATACCATGGTTCAATCGGATTCCACGGGAAGAGCTTGCGATACTTCAGGCAGATCTCACCTTTAGGATTGATGATGATAGCCGTATTGTATGGATTCTTGCTCGGATCGGGATTGCGTTCCATGATGGAGAAAACGCCATACACGCCTTCTTCTTTACACGCTTCTGCAAACGCATCCGTCTCTTTACCAGGGATGTCGCACAAGAACTCCTCTATCAGCCACTTCGAGGTGTTGAGCCCCTGTGTGCTGTACTCAGGGAAGATAATCAATTCAGCACCGGGGTATCCGGCTTTTGTAGCATGTAGGGTACGCACGATTTCTTTAACCTGATTATCAATATCTGCACGACTATTGATAATTGGTACAGGCATCTGGATCGCGGCGACAAGAAAACCGTTGCTGGGCTTGTTGATGCTTCCGATACTGCTCATGAAAATACCTCCCTTAAACAAAAAAGAGCCCAGACATGATAGTCCATGTCATAGGCTTCGCTGCCTAAACAAAAAGCGCTTGTATCTATCAGATACAAGCGCCATTGCTTATAATTTGAATTATAGCACGATTTATGTAAAAGTCAATAAGCAACAGCCCTTCGTTATAAAACTGCGAAGTTTTGCTTCGGACCTAACGCTCGTTGCTGGAACTGTGCTAGAATGAAGAATAATAAACAAACTTAGAACTCGACCGCTAGGAGATCCTGTAGCAAATTCTTGTCTTAGATGCGACTGCTACCGTCCTTGAGCCAGACAATGGTGGTAGGTTGCCTAACAGGACCTCCAAAATACAAGAAAGAAGTGACCCTTGTCAACTACCCGCGACTGAAGTCGCGAGCTTGAGGGAATCTTTCGATACCTCAA
>ERZ809224.420-NODE-420-length-41463-cov-13.808008_pt1 | contig 41463 bp, 40 predicted proteins | sample MGYA00520513_ERZ809224 | MGnify/ENA primary metagenome ERZ809224 (study PRJEB31576, sample SAMEA3212658) | Homo sapiens | biome: human-gut; feature: human gut; material: fecal | place: Sweden | collected 2012 ... | reverse complement strand
AGTATAATCCTAACAGAATGACAACTAGCTGTTATCTTCCCGTTTTTTACTGTTTTGGAGTGCCTTTCGGCACCGTTCATTGAAAATGTTTCTCTTTGAAACTTTTCGGGATTGTTTTATTGTTTAATTGTCAATGTTCGTCTTTTTTTGATGTTGCTTTTTCTCTCGTGCAACTTTTATAGAATAACACGTTTTTATTCTTTTGTCAACATCTTTTTTTAATTTATTTTGAATATTTTTTATATTCAAAGCGGAGAAGGAGGGATTTGAACCCTCGCGCCGCGTTAGCGACCTATACCCTTAGCAGGGGCACCTCTTCGGCCTCTTGAGTACTTCTCCGAATTGTTAAAAATTATGAAATTTTTAACGCACTTTTTTCAGTGCTTGTCTATTATAATACATTTTTACCAGTATTGTCAACTTATTTTGATGATATTTTTTATTTAATTTTTACGGCACAAGATATAGTTTTTTTCTCATATTTTATATTATATATAGTAATAACTAAATATGACGATACTCTTTCACAACCGTTTCATAAAGGTTATTTCCTTCCGAATCGATAACTACAATCGCCGGAAGATTCTCCACCTCCAGTTTTCGGATAGCCTCTGTTCCCAAATCATCATAGGCAATCACTGTTGATTTTTTTATAGCTTTGGACAGTAAAGCTCCTGCGCCGCCGACTGCAGCAAAATAAACCGCTTTATTACGAATAATGGCCTCCACGACTTCTTTGGAGCGTTTTCCCTTTCCAATCATACCTTTCAATCCACAATCCATTAATTTTGGCGCGTATTTATCCATCCGGCTGCTTGTTGTCGGGCCTGCTGAACCAATCGGGCGACCCTCCCTGGCCGGCGATGGCCCCATATAATAGATAATATTATTTTCCAGATTCATCGGTATATCTTCATTTGCCAGCATAGATTCATACATTCTTTTATGCGCTGCATCTCTGGCGGTGTAAATTGTACCGGTGATATAAACATAATCCCCTGATTTTAATTCTTTTATTGTTTCATCCTTTAAGGGTGCATCAATATGTTTTTCCATTCTGCTCTCTCCTTAAATTTTTTATAATTCCCGTGTCACATGTCGGTTCACATGACAGCATATATTAATAGCCACCGGAAGGCCGGCAATATGTGTCGGATAAGTTTCAATATTGACAGCCATCGCTGTCACTGTACCGCCAAGTCCTCCGGGTCCGATTCCCAATTGATTAATTTTATCAAGCATTTCTGTCTCTAATTCTCTGACATATGGAATTTCCGAATGTTTTCCGGCTTCTCTTGTCAGCGCATGTTTGGACATTAAGGCGGATTTTTCAAAATCTCCCCCAATACCAACGCCGACAACCAGCGGAGGACAGGCATTTGGACCTGCTGCATCTACAGTTTCAAGAATGGCCTTTTTGACACCCTCAATGCCATCAGCCGGCTTAAGCATACAAATCCGGCTCATATTCTCACTTCCAAATCCTTTTGGCGCCAAAGTTATTTTAAAAGTTTCTCCCGAAACCATCTGATAGTGAATAACAGCCGGCGTATTATCCTTTGTATTCACACGGTAAATCGGGTCTTCAACCACGGATTTACGCAAAAATCCTTCCGTATATCCCCGCCGGACCCCTTCATTAATCGCTTCCTCCAACACACCGTCAATGATATGTACTTCCTGTCCGATTTCCACAAACAAAACAGCCATCCCCGTATCCTGACAAATCGGAATCATTTCTTCTCCCGCAATTTTCAGATTATCTTCAAGCTGTTTTAACACCTGCTTCCCCAAAGGGGATTTTTCTGTTTCTATCGCATGATTCATTGCAGCCGCCATATCATCTGACAAAAAATGGGTTGCCTGAATACACATATCGCGAACAGTATCGCTGATTCTATGGCAAGATATATCTCTCATCTCTAGACCTCCGTTTGTACATATAAATGTATATATAAAAGAAATTATAATGTACATTTCTGTAAAAATCAATGAGGGCTGCCGTATTATTCACAGCAGCCCTCTTGAATTATAACTTCTTATATATTTAATATCCCTTTTTCCCGCCTGGCTGACCATAAGTCATAAATTTTTCAAGCACCTGATTCATATCTTCATCATTTAAAACAACCGGCGTTCCTACGCTCATGCTCCGATATTGAAGCTCAGCCACAAATTCCATATTGCATGTCAGGCTATAAGCGCTCGCCAAATCTGTTCCACAGGTTATAAGTCCGTGATTAGCAAGTATAACCGCTTTACTGTCTCCGCATGCTTTTATAGCTTCTTCAGCCAGTTCCACAGTTCCAAATAAATGATAAGGCGCACATGGCACTTCGGCTACTCCCGCGTCCGCAATTGCATAATGTACTGCCTTTAAAGGCTTATTCAGAATTGCAAATATCGTAGAATAGATTGGATGTGTATGAACAACAGCTCGAATCTCCGGCTTATTTTTATAAAATACGGTATGTAATGCCCATTCGCTGGACGGTTTTCTATTACTGTCCACAATATGATTTTCCAAGTCCATAACAACAATATCTTCCGGGGAAATTTCAAAATAATCCATTCCCGACGGAGTAATTGCCATTAACCCCTGCTCCGCATTATAAATACTCAGATTTCCACCGGTTCCTGCAGTGAGTTTCTCTCTGCTCATTCTTTTTCCATATTCTACCAAAAGTTCCCTTTCAGCCTGTAATATCATTAAAAAACCTCCTTTTATTATCGTTTTCCTTTATCAAAGAATTCACCTGTTGCCTTTGGAGGGTGATTATATTTTGAGAAAAATACAAGTAATACCAAGGTCAATATATATGGTATCGTTTGGAATAAAAACGAATAATTACTTGATAATCCCATAACGAGACATAATTGATAGCCTCCGGCTCGCGCGATGCCAAAAAACAGACACACTGCCAATGTTCGCCAGATATCCCAGTTTCCAAAAATCAACGCGGCGATTGCCAGATACCCATATCCTGAATAAATGCTGGCAGAAAAGTTTCCAGCCATAGAATAGGCGAAAAACATACCGCCGATTCCTGATAATCCGCCGCATAAAATCACTGAAATAAAACGTACTTTTGTGACGCTTCCGCCGGCCGCATCCACAGATTGAGGATTCTCTCCGCATGCCCTGAGACGCAGGCCGAATTTTGTCTTATACATTAAATAGCTCATAATACCTGCGATAATCAGAATAATTATTTCATAAGGGTATACGTCTTTAAAAAATGCTCCTAAAACAGGAATCTCAGAAATTCCTGAAACTGTATATTTTTGCGACACACCGATATTAAATAAGTTTGACGGTTTATTAAAAATCACATCATTAATAATACTTGTTGCAAAAATTGTCACTGCGGAAGCCAAAATATTTACAACAACACCACTGATAACCTGATTTGCCCGAAGGAATATACATAAAACCGCATGAATAACAGAAAATACCATGCCACCGATAATGGCTGCCACCAAAGCAATATAAATCAACCATGGTGATGAAGCTCCGATACTTTGCTGCGCAATAATTACCGCAAATGCCCCGCAGAAGGCTCCGAATCCCTGAAAACCTTCAATACACAACATTGTAACGCCGCTCTTTTCTGAATAAATTCCGCCAATTGCCATAATAAACAGCGGCAACGCAAAAGATAATCCATTAATAATAATTGTATTTATCATTACATTGCCTCCTTCTCTGAATCATTCCATTTTGCTTTTTGCCGTTTTGCGATATAAATTAAAAATCCACCGCAGGCGCTGAAGAGAAGAATAATTCCCGTTATTACCGAAGCAATTTCTTTACTTACTCCAATTGTCGAACTCATATATACACTGCCGGCCTGGAGTATTGTTATAAGAAATGAAGCAAAAATACATCCAATCGGATTATTGTTTCCAAGCAATGCAACCGCGATACAGTCATATCCCATGCTGGACAATTCATTTGGATAAATTGTATTATAATATCCAAGGTAATAAGTAACTCCGGCAAGACCGGCAAAAGCTCCGGATAATCCCATAGCGACAAGGATACTCCGATTGACATTAACACCGGCATATCTGGAACACTCTTTGTTCAAACCGACATTTTTTAATTCAAATCCTAAAACAGTTTTCTCCAGAAATATTTTTATGCCGATTACTGCAGCGACAGCGATAATAATTCCAAGTGGTATCGATATAGAATATCCCCCAATATTCACATCTGTCAGCATTAATCTTGCTGCATTGGAACATCTTCGCGTTGTCCGAGTTACCGGGTCCGAATAATAGGAGTTGATAAAAAAGGCTGTAACTAAACTGATAATATAATTAATAATAATAGTTGAAACAACCTCATGAATATTAAACTTATATTTTAATACACCCACAAACATACCGAGAAGTCCGCCTACAACAATACCTATAAGCACAGCGACAGGTTTTGCAATATAAGGACTTAAATCACTATATCCGACAATCACTGTGGCAATAAATCCTGAAGCCAGCATTTGCCCGGAAACACCGATATTAAAAAGATTAGCCCGCATTGCGATGACAACGCCGATAGATGCGATAAGCATCGGCGCCATAATGCCTAAAAATGAAAAGATATCCGTAATCATACCCTTTCCGCTGGCATAGGATGGTTTTGGCAAAAATCCGCAGCCTCTGATAAAACTTGCAAAAGCTTCAATTGGATTTTTTCCAAGGGCAATTAAAAGAATCGCCGCCACAATTAAACTCAAAACGATGCTGACAAATGGTATGGCAATAGAACTTGTTTTATCATTCGATAAAAAATTCCAAAATATCATAAGAATATTTTTCTTTTTCTTCTTTTGTTCTTTCAATGTTCCTTCACTCCCATCATATAACTGCCAACCTCATTTGTCGTCAATTCCGAAGCATCCGCAATCTTTAGAATTTCACCATTATAGATGACGCCAATCGTATCAGCAAGCTGCATAACTTCATCCAGTTCCAGAGAAATAAGTAATATTGCTCTTCCTTTTTCCCGCTCTTCCAATATCTGTTTATGTATATTTTCAATTGCTCCGATATCCAGTCCACGGGTTGGCTGAACAAAAATCATAAACGGCGCTTCCTGCTCGATTTCACGTCCTACAATCGCTTTCTGCTGATTTCCTCCGCTCATGGAGCGGACAACCGTTTTAGCTCCCGAACCGCTTCGAATATCATATTTGTCAATCAAAGTACCGGCATATTCATCAAAAGTTTTAAAATTTAAGAATCCGGATTTTGCAAAGGGTTCTTTATAATAATTTTTTATTGCCAGATTATCTCTCAATGTTGCATCCAATATTACGCCATATTTCTGACGGTCCTCAGGAATATAAGACATTCCGGCAAGGGTTCTGGAGCGGATATCCATATCTGTAATATCCACGCCATTAAGAAGAATCTTTCCTTTATCAGTTGGAATTAACCCGGCAATGGCATCGGCAAGTTCTGTCTGCCCGTTTCCGGATACACCTGCAATCGCCAGAATTTCTCCTCCCCGGATATTGAAGCTGACATGCTTAACAACTTCTATTTTATTTTCATCTTTTACCGTCAAATCTTTAACTTCAAGAACAACATCTCTGTAATTCCTGTCTGATTTCGTGATATTAAATAAAACATTACGGCCAACCATCATATTAGCCATTTCTTTTGTGGAAGTTGTTTTTACATCGAGAATATCAATTAATTTTCCGCGTCTCAAAATGGCGCATCTGTCTGCAATCTGCTTAATTTCTTCCAGCTTATGCGTAATTAAAATAATTGTTTTTCCTGAATCCGAAAGCTGGCGCATAATTTTTAACAGATATTCAATTTCCTGAGGTGTCAATATGGCTGTCGGCTCATCAAAAATTAAGATTTCCGCATCCCGATATAACATTTTCAAAATTTCAACACGCTGCTGTATCGAAACATTTACTTCGTCAATCCGCTTCGTCGGCTCTACTTCCAATCCATATTTCATTGAAAGAGCCCGAATCTTTTCATTGGCCGTTTTAATGTCCACATATGGAAAAATGCCAAATTTCTTTTTCATCGGTTCAACGCCAAGAACAATATTTTCTGTAATCGTATAATTTGAAACCAGCTTAAAATGCTGATGAACCATTCCTATTTTTAAAGCCGCTGCTTCATTTGAAGAATGAAGCACTGTCTTTTCACCCCGAATATAAATTTCACCCTCATCCGGCTCATACATGCCAAACAGCATACTCATAAGTGTGGATTTTCCAGCGCCATTTTCGCCCAGCAAGGCATATATTTCACCTTTCCTAATTTTAATTGTCACATCATCATTGGCAACAATTCCGGGAAATCGTTTTGTTATATGTCTCATCTCAACAACATAATCATTTTCTTTCATACGACCCGCCTCTTTAAAATCGGAAGTGTTTCACAAAAATCATGAAACACTTCCTTTTTATTCATCAATCAATCGTTCTCCAGGCTGTCTCTAATGCAATTTCCATCATTTCATTAAAAGATTCCTGTCTTTCCATAACTGACAATTCTGCACCTGTAAATACATTATCGGAAATTGTCAGCATACTCAGAGCCTTTTTATGAAGATAGGATGCTGTCCAATATAATCCAGCCGTTTCCATTTCAACACATAACAGATTTAAGTCTTTTGCTTTCTGATTCATATTTTCATTAGCATTGTAAAATGTATCTGTTGTAAAAACGGAACCAACCTTTACGCTTGCTCCTTTTTCTTTGGCTGAATCAACCGCATAACTTAACATCTCATAATTTGCAGTCGGCGCCAGAGTTCCTTCAAAACCAAACTGAGAATCAAAGTTTGAATTTGTTGAAGCGCTCATTGCAATAACAACATCTCTCAAATTTACGCCGTCGGCAATAGCTCCCGCAGAACCAACACGAATAATTGCCTCTACGTCAAAAAATTTGTATAAATCCATTGCATACAGAGTAATTGAAGGGATACCCATTCCGCTTCCCATAACAGAAATCTTTTTTCCTTTATAAGTACCTGTATATCCAAACATATTTCTTACAGTGTTAAAGAGTACAGGATTCTCAAGATATGTCTCTGCAATATATTTAGCGCGCAGAGGGTCTCCCGGCATAAGAACAACTTTTGCTACATTTTCTTTTTCAGCCTGAATACAGGCTGTAGGCGTTGTTATCATACAGATTCCTCCCTATTTATTTTATAATTTCAGGATAAAAATATTTTTTCCCCTTTTCTTTTTTCTTTTTATCCCATTCAGTCAAAATGCGAATAGCCTCCGCACCGACAAGGCAGGCTCTTTCTTCACCGCCGTCTTCTCTGACTTCTCCCGTCACACGCTGCACGACGACAGATGCGCACATACCGGCCCGAAGTCCGAAGAGACGTGACAATGTAAACAAAGCAGCTCCCTCCATATCATAATTTAAAACCTTAGCTGCCTGTAAATCTTTATAATCAGCTTCCGCTTTCTGCTGAATATAGCCGCCAAAGCTCGGTCTCGACTGTCCCGCATAGAATGAAGCCGTCGTACATCCGACGCCGACATGATATGTGAACCCAAGATTTTCACAAGCCTGAATTAATGCCATAACTACTTCAGGAGAAGCCGCCGAAGGATATTCGTCCCTCACATACTGGTGCGAAGTTCCATCCAAACGGACATTACAGTCATTTATGATAATATCTCCGATATGGATATTTTCCTGAATAGCCCCCGTCGTACCAACACGTATAAATGTATTTACGCCGGCAGATGCCATTGTTGTCAAAGGAAGCTCAAGATTTGGTCCGCCCATACCTGTAGACATGGCGGTAATCTGTGTTCCCTTGAAAGTTCCCGTTGCCGCGCAATAACCGCGATTCAGGCTATATTCATGAACACTTCCTTCATCCCATTGGCCGGCCATCAAATGAATTCTTCTTGGATTTCCAGGTAAAAGCGCATATTCTCCCATATTCGGCACGGTAAACCCTTCCGTGACAGCGCCTCCTGTTTCAGCTTCGCTTAAATTTTTTCTAGCTTCTTCCACACCTTCTGCCATATATTAAAACCCCTTACTTAATTTAATCCCGGGAAATCTTCCGGCAGATATCCGTTAAAGTTAGAAGCCGGAGCGATATCTCCTTTTTTGATTAATTCATAAACATCATTTAATGTACCGATTGTTTCATCGGACAACTGCTGTCTTCCTTCTTCTGTAACAATACCGATGGAATCCTGAGCTGCTCCAAGAATATCATTAACACCTTTAAATTCTCCGTCTTTAATCAGGTTGAGCTGTTTATAAACGTTGACATCCATAATTTTCAGAGAAGATGTTAAAATAATATTGGCATCGCCATTAACACCGTCATCAAACTGGTCAACATCACAACCGATACAGAAAACATCTCCTGCTTCCTTTGCTGCGGTAAATACGCCGTTTCCGCTGGAACCGGCTGCCACATAAATAATATCAACATCCATATCAATTAAAGCATTTCCTAAAATCTTACCGGTCTCAACATCATCAAAAGCGCCGACATAGTTTCCTCCGACATTGGTGCCTGTAACATCCGTACCGGAATAAGAAGCAATTTCAACACATTCAGCCGTTGCTCCAAGATGTTTCACTGCATAATTAACGCCGCTCTCAAAACCATACTGGTAGTTTACATTTGAAGGATAAGCAACACCGTTGACAACGGCAACTTTACCTGTTTTTGTTTCAAGCGCAGCAGCAACGCCGGCTAAAAATCCTGGTTCCTGCTCTGAGAATGTCATGGAATATACATTATCTACCGTAACTTCGTTTCCTTCGGAATCTGTTGGAGCAGAGTCTACTAAAATAATTGATTTATCCGGATTTGCTGTAGCAATATCTGCACAGGCTGCATAATTAAATCCAGGTAAAACTAAAACATCATAATCTGCAATTGTGTCTTCAATAGCCTGGATGGATTTACTTAAATCCGGCTCTTTAATCGCATTCACAGAAGCGCCTTCATTTTCATCCACAAACTTTGAAATACCATCATAACAGTTTTCATTGAAAGAGCCATCATCCACACCGGAAGATGTGATAATTGCCACCTTAGTTCCTGCGGCATCCGCGGCCTGGGTTTCACCCTTTGTTTCTGTTGAGCTGGACGGATTTCCCGCACAGGCGGCCAGAGATGCAACCATGATTGCTGAAATTAACAACGACAGACATTTTTTTGCTTTTTTCATTTTTTTATCTCCTTTTCTTTTAATTATTTACAGGCATTTCTTCAACGCCCATTTAATTATTTAAATAGATTTGCTAAACTATCCGTATATGGAGGATAGCAAATACCTTTTTCAGTAACAATTCCGGTAATCAACTCATGATCTGTCACATCAAACGCCGGGTTATAACATTTCACTTCACTTAAAGCCATCGGTTCTGAATAGAATTTCTCTTTGATTTCCTCAGGCTTTCTCAATTCAATTTTAATATCATCCCCCGTTTTACAATTCATATCAATGGTTGATGTTGGTCCCAATACATAAAAAGGAATACCATAATATTTAGCCAGAATTGCTACGCCGCTTGTACCGATTTTATTTGCCGTATCGCCATTTGCCGCAACTCTGTCACAGCCCACAAAACAGGCCTGCACCCATCCGTTTTTCATAACAATACTGGCCATATTATCGCATATAAGCGTTACATCGATTCCCGCTTTACATAATTCAAAGGATGTCAGCCGCGCCCCCTGAAGAAGCGGACGTGTTTCATCTGAAAATACCTTAAAATTCATGCCCTTTTCTTTTCCCAGAAACAGTGGGCCCAATGCTGTTCCATAGCGCGATGTGGCCAAAGGTCCCGCATTGCAGTGAGTCAGAATTCCGTCCCCATCCTTAATCAGGGTTAAACCATATTCGGATATTGCTCTGCACATAGCAATGTCTTCTTCATGAATCGCTTTACATTCCTGCTTCAGCAATTCAAGAATCTCTTCGACAGATTGTCCCTCATTTGATAAAACAACCTTTTCCATTCGGTTCAATGCCCAGCTTAAATTTACCGCTGTCGGCCGTGCCGAATTTAAATACTCTTTCTTTTCATGGAATTCTTTTGCAAAAGTTTCATATTCCCGGCTCTCTATCTGCAAAGCCAGGCAGTAAATACCATAACCGGCACAAATGCCGATGGCCGGCGCTCCCCGGACCTGAAGCAAATAAATAGCATCCCATATTTCTTTTGCCGTGGATAATGTGATATACTCCATTCGATTCGGCAATTGTGTCTGATCAATAATAACGACACTTCTTCCATCCTCGCTTAATTTCACATTATCCATGTGAGTAACATTTCTAATACTTTCGTCCAATGTTCTCTCCTCCTGACTTAATATTTATTATAATTAATTACTTTGCAACAATCAACTTAGTATGGGTCTGATTTAAAAACTGTTCCCATATATCTCTCTGTTCATCTGAATAAAATCCATCGATAACTACTTTGTCAATCATCTCAAATCCGCTGATTTTATAAAATTTTTTTAGATTTAATTTTGTTTTATCAATAACAAGAATCTTTTCTGCAGCCTGTCTTATAATACACTTTCTGACACGTCCGTTTTTTTCATTTCCATCGGTAATGCCAATATTCATATCAACGCCGCGGCAGGATATAAAACATTTATCGACATAATAACTTTTCAGGAAATCCGCCACTTCCGCGCCAACAAAGCATTGATTTTTCCTGTCAAATTCTCCGCCGGTAAGAATTAATTTTACATTCTCACAATCTTCCAGTATATGAATGATTTTATAAGAATTCGTAAACACAGTAATTGAGCCGATGGATTTCAATTCCTTGGCAATGGCGCAGCATGTAGTACTTTCATCCAGGAAAATCGTATCTCCCGCACAAACCATGGAGCGGCAGATTCTTCCGATAGACGCTTTTTCTTCAGTATATACGGTCTCTCTCAAATTCGCGTGAACTTCATTTTGTACACCGTCAATAATATAGGCCCCGCCATAGGCCCTTATAATTTTACCTTCATTTTCTAATTCTATTAAATCTTTTCTTACTGTTTCATTGGTAACATTAAATTTTCTGCATAAATCTTTGGATAAAATACTTTTTTCCTGCAGAATCGTCTCCCAAATCAGTTTTTTTCTTTCTTTTGCAAGCATTTCCATTTTCCTCTGTCAGAAATATTGTTCTTTATTGGAATTATATCACTCTGTTTTGCAATTTTCAACAATTATATTCTATTTTTTCAGATATTTTTATTTAATTTTTATATTTTTCATTAGATTTACTTATAGTTTCCACTAAATTCCAATTTGAATTACAAAAAAAAGGAACCAAATCCAATTTTAAAGGATTCAGTTCCTCTTTTAATAAGTTTTGTATTCTATTTTACAACTTTTTTCTTAATCTCAGCTTCCTGCAGTTTCATTGCTCTTCGATTAATAACCTCTGCACTCTTCGGCTGAATATCTCCTGTTTTTTTCAAAGCCCATTTTGTCATGGAAGGACCGACAAGCTCATAAACCAATACAGAGAATAGGATGATATTTCGAATCATTGCTCCCTCCGCACCGAATTTTGCGGCAGCGGTAATACACATTCCCAATGCAACTCCGGCCTGCGGAAAAAGGGTAATTCCAAGATATTTTTGAACCATAGGGTCGCATCCGGCCGCTTTTGCGCTGGACCATGCACCCAGGTACTTACCAATACATCGGAAAATAATATAAACAACGCCGATAATAACAATACTTATATCAGAGAAAACGCTCAACTCAAGCTCCGCGCCGCTGATTACAAAAAACAATGCAAATAAAGGAGCCGTCCACCGGTCCGACTTTTCCATCAAATCTTCAGACAGCGGACATATATTGCAGAAAATAGTTCCAAGCATCATGCAGACTAAAAGAGAAGAAAAGGCAATATGAATACCGCCAACGTCAAATTCCAACATGGAAATTCCAACAGTCAGGAACACAAATGCAATAGTCAGCGACAAACGGTTGCTGTTGGAATTAAATAAAGTTTCCAACTTGGTCAGCAGCCAGCCCATAAATGCCCCGACAACAAGGGAAAGAACAATTTCCAAAAGAGGCTCCACCAAAATCGAAGTCATATTAAACGCACCGTCTTTTAAAGCCGTAGCCACGCCAAAGGAAACGGCAAAAACCATCAAAGCGACAGCATCGTCCAAAGCAACCACCGGAAGAAGTATATCTGTTAATTTTCCCTTTGCCTTATACTGGCGCACAACCATCAATGTTGCCGCCGGCGCTGTCGCCGTTGCGATTGCTCCCAGAGTGATTGCCGTTGTGATTGGAAGTTTATCCCCAAGAACCATATGTAAGGCAAACATTGCCACATTAACACATAAAGAAGCAACCAAGCCTTCAGCAATACCGACAACCATCGCCTGACGGCCAATATTTTTCAACTGGGACAAACGAAATTCATTACCGATGGTAAATGCAATGAATCCCAATGCCACATTTGAAATAAGGGCATACTGCTCAACATCGCTGGTAGATATAAATCCCACACCCGGTACATTTAATCGTCCTAAAATATAAGGGCCAATGAAAACACCGGCAATCAGATAAGCTGTAACATCCGGTAATTTTAATGGTTTCAATACACGGGTCATTAATAACCCCATAATCAATGCTACTGAAATTGCTAATATTGCTGTCATTTTTCTTCCTCTTTTCATTTTATGAAAAAATATATTTTAAAACAGTTTCCTATATTATCACTGTATACCTTGTTTGTCAAATAAAAAGAGGATGTGCACACATCCCCTTTTCATACATTTTATACAAGCTTTAAAGTTCAAAAACCTGTCCCTCTGAATCAATTGACACGATTTTTTCTTTATAGGTTTTTGCAGATTCACCGTCTTTAAATTTTTGAATCAGTTTATAATCTTTCCAGAAGTGCATTGGAAAAACTGCATCCGCCTCGGCAGTCCGCATAAATTCATTCATTCCCCACCAGTAATGTTCCTCCTGGCGCGGGTCAAGCACAACAAAGGCCGCGTCAAAATGACGCCCTTTTATTTTGCTCATTTCATGCTTATACTCTTTTTCTCTGCGCTCCTCATCCTCTTCACTCTCTCCCGGCCAGGACCACCAGTGCAGATCGCCGGCAAAATAGATGGATTTTCCTGCATATTCAATAATAAATGCCACACCCTCATCCGTGGATTTCAACGTTTCTATTTTTATATCATGGAAACCGGGATCTTTTTTAGAAATTCCCCGGTTATCCACATTCAGATATAATAATTTATCGTTATCCACAAAAATGGTGTTTTCTCCACCGGTGCCGAGCCGTACGGCAAAACTCAAGCTGTGACGCACATCATCCGAAACAACATAAGTGACATAAGGATTGTATTCCGCATACTGATAAATGGATGGATTAAAATGGTCGCCATGGGCATGGCTCACAAAGAAAATAATCCGTTTATCCTTATCAAATTCAGGCAGTTCTCCCTTATAATAATCAAATACAAAAATACAATCTTCCAATTCAACAACAAAACAACTGTGATGAATATAAGTTATCTTCATTCCGTCTCGCCGCCTGTCTCTTTGATTTTTTCAGATGCGATATTTTCCGGCCCAATATCCTCAGAAGCAATTTCTTCCGGTGCATTTTCGTCAGCTTCCGCTTCCCGGACTTTCGCAATGCTCGCAACCTTGATGTCATTTTCCACATCAATATCCATAAGTTTTACCCCGGAAGTATAGCGTCCAATCTTTGATATGCCATTGACCGGCATACGGATAATAATTCCTCCGGATGTAATCATCATAATTTCATGGCTGTCATTGACCGCTTTTGCTCCGATGACATTGCCTGTCTTTTCTGTGATATTATAGCAGAGAACGCCTTTGCCGCCGCGGTGCTGGCAGTTAAATTCTGTCAAATCTGTTCGTTTGCCCATACCCTTTTCGGAGGCAATCAATAAGGAATCTCCCTGACTGTCGAGCTGCATGCCGATAATTTCATCATCCTCATCCAGCGTCATGCCGATGACACCCATCGATGACCTTCCTGTCGGACGCACGTCGTTTTCATTAAAACGGATACATTTTCCATGTTTGGTTACAAGGAAAACGTCATTCTCATTGTTTGTTGTCTTAACCTCAATCAGTTCATCGTCTTCTCTCAAATTAATCGAAATGATACCCGTTTTTCTTATATGGTCATATTCTTTAATCGATGTTTTCTTCACGATGCCTCTCTTTGTTGCCATGAAAAGATAAACATCATGTTCAAAATCCCGAATCGGTATCATCGCCGTAATTTTTTCTCCCGGCTCCAACTGAAGAATATTCACAATGGCTGTTCCCCGGGCTACTCTGGAGGATTCAGGAATCTGATAAGCCTTAATCCGATAAGCCTTGCCTTTATTTGTAAAAAACATAATAAAGTGATGAGTGCTTGTCATCAAAAGGTCCTCAATATAGTCATCATCCAAAGTGGACATTCCTTTAATTCCCTTGCCGCCCCGGTTCTGGCTGCGGAAATTATCAACCGTCATTCGTTTGATATAACCAAGCTTTGTCATGGCAATGACGGTATTTTCTTTTTTAATCAAATCTTCGATGGTGATTTCATCATCATCAATGCCGATAGATGTTCTCCGGTCATCGCCGTATTTATTGCGAATCACGGTAATCTCATCGCGAATCACGCCAAGAAGACGCTTTTCATCGCCGAGAATTGCCTTCAACTCGGCAATTTTTGCTTCCAGGTCCGCATATTCTGCTTCCAGTTTTTCTCTTTCCAAACCGGTCAGAGCGCGCAGACGCATATCTACAATCGCCTGGGCCTGAACATCTGTCAATCCAAAACTCTGAATTAACTTTTCTTTTGCCTCGGCCACATTTTTGGATGAACGGATAATATGAATAACTTCATCGATATTATCCAGAGCAACCAGCAAGCCCTCCAAAATATGTGCCCGCTCCTCAGCCTTATTCAGTTCATATTTTGAACGCCGTGTAATAACCTCTTCCTGATGCTTTAAGTACAATTCAAGAATCTGTTTCAGATTCAGAATCATCGGTTCATTATTCACCAGCGCAAGCAGAATCACGCCGAATGTATCCTGAAGCTGAGTATGTTTATACAAATGATTCAAAATAATATTCGGATTGGCATCTTTTTTCAATTCGATAACGACCCGCATACCTTCACGGTTCGATTCATCTCTCAAATCAGAGATGCCGTCAACCCGTTTATCCCTAACCAATTCTGCAATCTTTTCAATTAATTTTGCTTTATTGACCATATACGGAAGTTCAGTCACAACAATTCTCTGGCGATTATTGCCCATAGGCTCAATCTCCGTCACAGCCCGCACTTTAATCTTTCCGCGGCCGGTGCGATAAGCCTCATTAATACCATTTTTTCCAAGAATCATAGCGCCGGTTGGAAAATCCGGTCCCTTGATAATATCAAGAAGTTCCTCAATCTCCGTATCCCGGTCATTATCAATCTTATTTTCAATAATCTTTAAAACGCCGTCTATAGTTTCCCGAAGGTTATGAGGCGGAATATTGGTCGCCATACCTACGGCAATACCCGTTGTTCCGTTGACCAGAAGATTTGGAAAACGTGAAGGAAGTACGATTGGCTCCTTCTCCGTCTCATCAAAGTTCGGCCCGAAATCCACCGTATCTTTATTAATGTCCGCAAGCATTTCCATAGAAATTTTGCTTAATCTTGCCTCCGTATAACGCATGGCAGCCGCACCGTCGCCATCAACTGAACCAAAATTGCCATGACCGTCCACCAGCGGATATCTGGTCGACCACTCCTGGGCCAGATTAACAAGGGCGCCATAAATTGATGAATCACCGTGCGGGTGATATTTACCCATTGTATCGCCGACAATACGCGCACATTTACGGTGCGGCTTATCCGGCCCATTATTCAGCTCAATCATCGCATACAGTATACGCCTCTGCACCGGCTTCAAACCATCTCTGACATCCGGCAATGCTCTGGAGGCGATAACGCTCATGGCATACTCGATATAAGATTGTTCCATTGTTTCCTGAAGGTCCACTTCCTGGACCTTGTCAAAAACATTACTTAAATCATCCATTCACTATTTCCTCCATCTGTTAAATATCGAGATTCCGTGCATATTTTGCATGTGTCTCGATAAATTCACGCCGCGGCTCTACCTTATCTCCCATCAAAACATTAAATGTATCATTGAGAGCAGCCAACTTCGCGTCGTCCATAGTTACTTTTAAAAGAATTCTCCTGTCCGGATCCATCGTTGTTTCCCACAACTGTTCCGGGTCCATCTCGCCAAGACCTTTATACCGCTGAATCCGGTTATTCTGATCGCGGCCGATTTCTGAAAGAATATTGTTCAGTTCGTTATCATCATAGGCATACCACACTTTTTTATTTTTCTCAATCTTATATAATGGCGGCTGCGCCAGATATACATAGCCCTGTTTAATAAGTTCAGGCATAAAACGATAAAAGAAAGTTAATAATAAAGTTGCGATATGAGCGCCGTCCACATCCGCATCGGTCATAATAATAATTTTATGATAACGGAGTTTTGAAATATCAAACTCTTCATGAATCCCTGTGCCAAAGGCGGTAATCATTGCTTTAATCTCATTATTGACCAGAATTTTATCCAACCGGGATTTTTCCACGTTCAAAATCTTACCGCGCAGCGGCAAAATTGCCTGAGTGGCGCGGGAACGGGCTGTTTTCGCCGAACCTCCGGCGGAATCTCCCTCAACAATATAAATTTCACAGTTGGCCGGATCTTTATCTGAACAATCCGCCAGCTTACCCGGAAGACTCATCGTCTCCAATGCGGTCTTACGGCGGGTCAAATCTCTGGCTTTTCTGGCGGCGTCTCTGGCCCTCTGGGCCAAAACGGCCTTCTCAGCAATGGTCTTTCCAACCGCAGGGTTCTGCTCAAGGAAGACCATCAGCCGTTCGCTGACAATACTGTCCACGGCGCCCCTGGCTTCACTGTTCCCGAGTTTCTGTTTTGTCTGCCCTTCAAACTGGGGCTCACCGATTTTAATACTGATAATCGTTGTCAATCCTTCACGGATATCCTCGCCGGAAAGATTCGGTTCGTTATCCTTGAGCAATTTATTCTTTCTCGCATAATCATTAAATGTTTTCGTCAGCGCATTTCGGAATCCGATCAAATGAGTACCGCCCTCCGGCGTGATAATATTATTAACAAAGCTATAGCAGCTTTCCGTATAGGAATTGTTATGCTGCATCGCCACTTCCACGTAAACGCCGTCTTTTGTACCTTCGCAATAAATAATTTCCGGGTACAGCACATCATGGGGCCGATTCAGATATTCCACATATTCTTTAATACCGCCTTCATAATGGAAAATCCGTTCCACCGGTTCCTCTGCGCGGTCATCGATTAAAATAATCTTCAAGCCTTTTGTCAAAAAAGCGGTCTCGCGCAAACGTTCTTTTAAAATTTCAAAATCATATACCGTATCTTCAAAAATCTGAGAATCCGGTTTAAAAGTTACTTTTGTTCCGTTCTTCTCCGTATCTCCAAGAACCTGCATATCTTCAACAACTTTTCCCCGCTCAAACCGTTGTTTATACTTCTTTCCCTCTTTATAAACGACAACTTCCAGCCACTCTGAAAGCGCATTGACAACAGAAGCTCCAACACCATGAAGACCGCCGGAAACCTTATATCCTCCACCACCGAACTTTCCGCCGGCATGAAGAATCGTAAAGACAACCTCCAAAGCAGGTCTTCCGGCCTTCTCCTGAATATCTACAGGAATACCGCGGCCATTATCGACAACAGTCACTGAATTATCTTTATTCACAGTTACTGTAATGGTATCGCAGTAGCCGGCCAAAGCCTCATCAACTGAATTATCAACAATCTCATAAACAAGATGATGGAGGCCTTTTGAGGAAGTGCTTCCGATATACATACCTGGTCTTTTTCGAACTGCCTCCAGGCCCTCTAAAATCTGAATTTGATCCGCACTGTAATTATCACTCATCTTTAACCTCCCGCTGTTGGTTTTCAACTATTCCTTCTTTTACTTTAAAAATTTTGTCTATATTAAATCGATTTTGTATAAATTCATCCAATCCCGTACATGTTATCACTGTCTGGATTTGACGGATGCTTTCCAATAAATAGTTTTGCCGAAAACTGTCCAGTTCAGACAAAACATCATCCAATAATAAAATCGGCGTATCTTTAATGATTAATTTGACCAAATCAATTTCCGCCAGTTTTAAAGAAAGAGCCGCCGTCCTCTGCTGTCCCTGAGAACCGAATTTCCGGACATTGATATCATTGATATAAAATCCCATATCATCTCTGTGGGGACCGATGGTTGTTGATTTCAATTTCAAATCATTTTCACGGCGCAAAAATAATTCTTCCTCAAAACCCGCTGCGTCAATACTCGGTTCATATTGGATATTCAGATTTTCCCTGTTTCCGCTCAGCTTTCTATGAATCGGATATATTAATTCATTCAGCGTTTCAATAAATTTCTCTCTCTCCCTGATTACCCGCAGGCCATAGCGCACCAACTGCTCATCCCAGACATCCAGCGTTTCTTTCAAAGATTCCTGATAATAAGCCTGCTTCAAAAGATTATTTCTCTGATTCACAACTTTATTGTAATTCGATATATCATGAAGATATACTTTATTCAACTGGCACAATTCCATATCCATAAAACGTCTGCGCTCCGCAGGACCGCTTTTGATAATCGCCAAATCCTCCGGTGAGAAAAAGATGACATTGACCATTCCCATAAGTTCACTGGATTTTTTGATAGGAATACCGTCAATCGCCGCGCCCTTCGTTTTATTCCGTTTCAAATGAATGTCTATCTTATGTTCAATTTCATTTTTCTCAATAAACAAACGGATATGGGAATCATCTCTGTCAAAACGAATCATCTCTTTATCTTTGCTTCCCCGATGAGACTTTGTCGTCGCACAGACATAGATGGATTCCAATATATTTGTCTTTCCCTGGGCATTCTCACCATAAAGGATATTAATACCCTTGTCAAAATTCATTTGAAGACTTTCATAATTTCGATAATCAAGTAATTCAAGAGATTTTATAATCATTATTTTTCAATCTTAATTGTTTCGCCGTCAAAGGTTACCATATCGCCTTCATAGAGTTTTTTTCCTCTCTGATATTCAACTTCGCCATTGACGCAAACCTGTCCTTCTTTAATTACAATTTTAGCTTCCAGTCCGGAATCCACACATCCGGCGGCTTTCAGTGCCTGTCCAAGCTTTATATATTCATCTTTTAATTTGATAACTTCCATAATTTCTCCTATATTCCCGGATTGAAGTTTACCGGAAGAATCAGATAGATATACTTCTTCTCTTCATCCCTGATAAAGCATGGCGCTTTTGGATTAATCATATAAATATCAATATTTTCATCATCGATAACCCGAAGGGCATCAAGAATAAACTTCGGATTGAAGCCGATCATTAAATCCTTGCCTGTCTTCACAATATCGATATCTTCATTCATGGAACCGATGAAAGAGTTAATTTTTAATTCCATGGAGTCATCCAATATATTCATGATAATCGGTTTTTTATCACCTTCTTTGACAAGAAGGGACGCACGCTCAATACAGCTCTGAAGCTCTTTTTTATTGATAGAAATTTTTGTTTCATAATCGCTGGAAAGCATCTGCTCGATTCGGAAATACTCGCCTTCAATAAGTCTTGAAACAACAACCGTATCATCAAATTCAAATACAATATGTCTTCCGGTGAAGAATATATGTACATCATCTTCAATACCGCCGGTGAGAATCTTGCTGATTTCATTCAGCGTTTTTCCGGGTACGACAACTTTGATATGATTGTACTCTTCCTTGAGTTCAATCTTACGAATGGATATCCGGTGTCCATCCAGAGATACAACTTTTAATTCATTTCCGTTAATTTCAAAAAGTTCGCCTGTCATCAATCGATTGTTTTCATTGTCTGCAATTGAAAAAATTGTCTGACGGATAATTTCTTTTAATGAAAACTGGGATAAGACAACCATTTGATTTTTTTCAATTTCCGGCAGATAGGAAAAATCATCTCCGGATTTTCCGGCAATATTAAATTTCGCTTTTTCACATTTTATCAAAGCACGGAAGTTATCATCTGTCTGAATAGTTACTTCACTGTCGGGAAGCTTGCGGACAATTTCAGAAAACAGTTTTGCTTCCAGCGCAATCTTTCCTTTATCAAGAATATCCCCTTTAATTTTTGTTTCGATACCGAGTTCCATATCGTTTGCGGTTAATTTAATCTGGCCCTCGGTTGTGTCGATAAGAATACACTCTAAAATAGGCATTGTTGTTTTCGCAGGAACCGCTTTGAGGACTGTGTTGACGCCCCGGAGCAGTTCGGATTTGCTACAGATAATTTTCATGTTAAAAATCAACCTTTCTCAGTCTGCATGGAAATTGTGAATAACTTCCGGGCAGCCGCATATAAATATATAAATAATAATTTTATAGTAGTTGTAGTAGTAGGGGAGGTGGATATGTGGATATGCCATGTAACCCCTGATTTTTACTGGATTTTTCCGTTGGATAAGTCTGTTAAAACGGGCTGAACAGGCCCGGAATAACTTAAATATTATCCACAGTATAAAATTTGTCCAATGTGTTTCGGAAAGTCTGAAAGAATTTTATCCCCCTGTAACTCACTGTTGAATCACTTTTCATCCACACATTGTAAGACAGTTATCCACAATCAGGTTGGAGGGTTTATTTTCTTTATTAATATATCGATGGTATTTTTCAGATTTTCATCGTGTTTTAAATCATCGGATATTTTTTTCTCTCCATGAATAATGGTTGTATGGTCCTTCTTGCCGAGAGAATTTCCGACAGCCTGCAGGGAATCGGCGGTCATCTTACGGCAGAGGTACATACAAATCTGCCGCGGATAGGCGATTTCCTTATTTCGTTTGCTGCTTTTTATATCATCCGGAGAAATATGATAATGTTCGGCTACGGTGTCAATAATCAATTCGCAGGTCACCGGCCGCCGTTCTTCCGGAGAAATAATATTTTCAAGGGCTTCTTTTGTTAATTCGAAATTAATCATCTTTTTGCGAAGTCTTGAAAAATTATAAATCTGTTTCAAAGCGCCTTCCAGCTCACGGATACTGGATTTTATATTTGTGGCAATATAATTTAAAGATTCGTCGTCAACCTGAATATTGTCCAGCTCGGCCCTTTTTTTCAAAATAGCCATACGTGTTTCATAGTTTGGCGGCTGAACATCGACAGTTAATCCGGCCTTGAACCGGGTAATCAGACGGTCTTCCAAACCGTTGATATCTTTTGGCGGTTTATCGGAAGAAATGACAATCTGTTTCTTTCCTTCATATAAAGTAGTAAAAGTATGGAAAAATTCTTCCTGAGTACTTTCTTTATTTACAATAAACTGAATATCATCAATGAGCAGCATATCGATATTTCTGTATTTATTTTTGAAATTTTCAATCTGCTTGTGCTGGATGGAATGGACAAGTTCATTGGTAAATTCTTCGGACGTTACATATATAATACGGTAATCCGGGTGATTGCCGAGGACATAATGGGCGATGGAGTGGAGTAAATGGGTTTTTCCAAGACCGGCGCCTCCATAGATAAATAACGGGTTCCCATAGATACCCGGGTCTTCAGCGACAGCCAAAGCGGTGGCATGGGCAATATCGTTATTTTTTCCAACGACAAAAGTTTCAAATGTATATCGCGGATTCAGATGGGCATTCATCAATGATTCGGAATCCGTTTTCCTGTTCTCTTCATCAATATGTTTTTTTTCGGATAAATCAGGAATAATAAACTGAACATCGAATTCGGTTTCAAGTACTTCTGCAATCGTAATAATTAAAGGCATACGGTATTTTTTAGAAAACCAGCTGGAATCCAGGACAAGATTTTCTTTCTCTATAGAAACGGTAATCATGTTGCCTTCAACCCGATAAGGTTTAAAATATTTGACCCAGGTAGTAAAAGCGACTTCGCTTATATCGTTTTCAATCTTCATTTGTTCGAGAATATCATTCCATTTTTCTTTTATTAAAGATAACACAGCATAAAATCCCCCTGAGCATAAATTCACATATATATTTTATTACAAAAATGGTGAGATATCAACATTAAAATTGTGGATAACCCTGTGGATAAATTTTGTTTATAACTTAACATAAAGTGTTTATTATTTGAATTTATTATGTTAATGTTGACAGAGGAAAAGGATTTTAATCACATTATCAACACGTTATTTTTTGCGAAAATACTGGATTTTGCTGGATTCAAAGAGATTTATAAACACTTATCCACAAGTTATACACATTATGTGGATAGATTTATGTAAATGTGGGGATAATTGTGTTGATAATCAAGTTATCCACAATTGCAAAAAAATAATCAGGTTTTGCTTGACGAGATTTGGGGAAATGACTATAATATAGTAGATATTTTATCTCATTTTTACAAAGGGAGGTGTTTACAGATGAAGATGACATTTCAGCCTAAAAAAAGACAGAGAAGTAAAGTTCATGGTTTCAGAAAGAGAATGAGCACTGCTAACGGCAGAAAAGTTTTAGCAGCAAGAAGAGCTAAAGGTAGAAATAAATTATCAGCTTAGGCCGCAAATTTGTGGCCTTTTTCTTTAGGAAGAATAGGATGAGATTTTCGGAATCATTGAAGAAGAATCAACAGTTCAGAGCCGTTTATGAGAAGGGAACATCCTGTGCCAGTCGGTATTTGGTTGTATATAAGTTGGAAAATGGCCTGAAAAGGAATCGTTTGGGGATTTCTGTCAGTAAGAAGGTAGGGAACAGCGTTGTAAGACATCATCTGGCAAGGCTCATTCGTGAAAATTATCGTTTGAGTGAAGAAATGTATAAAGAAGGTTACGACATTGTCGTTATTGCCAGAGTTGCTGCAAAAAAAGCGGATTATCACGTTATTGGAAAAAATCTCAGTCAGTTATCAGAGAAACTGGATTTATTAAAGGACAGCGATATATAATGAAAAAAGTTTTGATAGGATGCGTTCGTTTTTACAGAAAATATATTTCGCCATTAAAGCGGCCATGCTGCATTTATGTGCCGACATGCTCTCAGTATGCGATTGAAGCATTGGAAAAGTACGGCGCTGTCAAGGGAAGTTATTTGGCTATAAGAAGAATACTGAGATGCCATCCGTTTCATGAGGGTGGTTATGATCCGGTTCCCTAAATTAAGGAGGAAATAGAACATGGATGTAATTGTTCTTACAAAAGTTGGGGGTATCCTAGGACCATTTGCATTGATTTTTGGTCTAGTCATGAATGCGATTTATGAGCTTCTTGATTTGGTGGGGATACCAAATGTTGCGTTGACAATCATATTGTTTACATTGATTGCAAATATTTTGATGCTGCCGCTGACAATCAAACAGCAGCGTTATTCGAGAGTATCAGCTCTTGTCACACCTGAAATTCAGAAAATAAACAAGAAATATAAAGGAAAGACGGATGAAGTTTCACAGCGCCGGATGCAGGCTGAAACGATGGAAGTCTATAAAAAATATGGCGCGAGCCCATCTTCCGGCTGTCTTCCGTTATTAATTTCTTTTCCTATTTTGTTGGCATTGTATCGGATTATTTATAATATTCCGTCCTATGTTAATTCGATTCATGATTTGTTTATGACGATTGCCGAACCGATTCAGACAACCACAAACGGCGCAGCTATCATGGACACTTTGATGGAAGAGTTGAACATTGTTGTCGGCAAATTTGATTTTGCGGATCCTGAGAAGATTATTGATGCGTTAAATGGAGTAAAGACAACGGGATGGGATACGGTTGCCAATGCTTTTGCCTCCAATCCGGATGTGGTTCAGGCCATCGATAAAGTAAAAGATACGATTATCAGTATTAACTCCATGCCGGGCGGATTGAATGTCATGGATGCGCCGGTACATTTTTCACAGGGTGTTGCCGGAATCTTCCCTGGAATCCTGATTCCGATTCTGGCCGGAGTAACTCAGTATGTCAGCGTTAAAATTACGACACCGAAAAGTAATAACGCAGGCGCTGCAGAAAATGATATGGGCCAGTCCATGAAGATGATGAACAACATTATGCCGTTGGTTTCCGTGTGGATTTGTTTCACATTGCCGGTCGGCGTTGGTCTTTACTGGGTATGCAACTCTGTATTCCGTACATTGATGGTAGTAATCGTCAATCGTTTCTTTAACAATAAAGATATTGATGAACTGATAAAGGAAAATGCGGAAAAAGTGGCGGAACGCAAAGGAAAGCCAACCTTAACTGAAAAGATTATGGCGAGCAGCGCTTCAGCCGCCCAGGAAGAAGAAAAGAAATATCAGTCGATGAGTGATATAGCCAAGGCAAATCGTTCGAAAAAGGATTATACTCCGAAGAATTATAAGCCGATGGACAAAGATGCACCTGTAAATACGAACAGTATTTCATCGATTGCCCATATGTTGGACAGAAACAAGAATGACGATTGATTTGCTGTTTTATTGGAGGGATAAAAGATGGATTATATAGAAGTTACAGGGAAAACAGTCGATGATGCGATTACAAATGCATTGATTCAGTTAGAAACAACCAGCGATAAGATTGAATATGAAGTGATTGAAAAGGGAAGCAATGGTTTTCTTGGACTGATTGGCAAACAGGATGCAGTAATTAAAGTTCGTAAAAAAAGTAATCTTTTAGATGATACATACGAATTTTTGAATAAATTGTTTGCCGCCATGAATATGGAAGTCAAATCAGAAATTGATTATAATGAAGAGAATCGGACAATGAACATTGATTTTTCCGGTGATGAGATGGGGATTTTGATTGGAAAAAGAGGACAGACTCTGGACTCTCTTCAGTATTTAATCAGCCTTGTAGTCAATAAAGAGAGCGACGCTTATATAAAAGTAAAGGTGGATACTGAAGATTATAGAGAGCGTCGTAAACAGACACTCGAAAATCTGGCGAAGAACTTATCTTATAAAGTGAAACGGACACGCCGGCCGGTGACATTGGAACCTATGAATCCTTATGAGCGCCGGATTATTCACTCCGCTCTGCAGAATGACCGTTATGTGGATACCCACAGCGAAGGCGACGAACCTTACCGCAAGGTGGTTATCACATTGAAACGGCGCGAAAACAGAGAGTATCGTAAGGACTATAATAGAAATTATAAAGAGAAAAATGATTAATACGGATTGCCCCCTTCTTTATATGAAAGACGGGGGCAATTTTTAGAAAGGAGCTTATCATGATAACAGATACCATAGCTGCAATATCCTCCGGAATGACCCCTTCAGGTATTGGAAAGGTGCGTTTGAGCGGTGATTCTGCGATTGAAATTGCAGACAGGATTTATAAAAGTCCAAAAGGAAAAAAATCATTGAAAAATGTACCGTCCCACACGATACATTATGGTTATATATATGATGGCAGTCAGATGATTGACGAGGTACTTGTTTTGATTATGAAGGCTCCAAACAGCTATACAAGAGAAGATGTTGTTGAAATTGACTGTCACGGCGGCGTTGTGGTTATGAAAAAGATTTTGGAAACAGCGATTAAATATGGCGCCCGCCCGGCGGAGCCTGGAGAGTTTACAAAGCGGGCTTTTTTAAATGGACGCATTGATTTGTCCCAGGCGGAAGCAGTCATTGATATTATTAATTCGAGAAATGAATATGCCTTGACCAGTTCGGTCCAGCAGCTTCAGGGAAATCTTTTAAATCAGATTAAAGAAGTGCGGAAAAGTATTATCGGAAGTATTGCTTTTATTGAAGCGGCTCTGGATGACCCGGAGCATATCAATGCGGATGATTATGGGCTGACATTAAAAAAACAAATCGATGTTCATATCGCTGTTCTTCGGAAATTATTGCGTTCCTGCGATGATGGGCGGCTTTTAAAAGAGGGGATTAAAACTGTTATTTTAGGAAAGCCAAATGCGGGAAAGTCTTCTCTGTTGAATTATCTTTCCGGCGAGGAGAGAGCTATTGTCACGGATATTGCCGGAACAACAAGGGATGCTCTTGAGGAAACTGTCCAGGTGGACGGTATACTTCTCAATGTGATTGATACGGCAGGAATAAGGGATACAGAGGATAGGGTGGAAAAGATTGGCGTCGAAAAGGCGAAAAAATATGCGGCCGAGGCTGATTTGATTATCTATATTGTGGATGGTTCCACAGTGATGGATGAAAATGATTTGGAAATTTTAGAATTGATTCGGGACAGGAAAACAATTATACTATTAAATAAAATTGACTTAAATCTGAAAACAACAAAAGCGGCCATTGAGAAAGAAACAAATCATCCGATTGTGGAGGTATCCGTTAAGGATAAACAGGGATTGGAAGATTTTTCTGAACGGATTCGTCAAATGTTTTTTGATGGAAAACTGACATTTAATGACCAGATATATATAACCAATGTCCGGCATAAAGCGGCCATTCAGGAGGCTGTGGACAGTCTGAATATGGTGCTTCAGAGTATTGAGGACGGTATGCCGGAGGATTTCTTCTCCATTGATTTAATGAATGCTTATGAAGCCTTGGGAAAGATTATAGGGGAATCTGTGGGAGAAGATTTGATAAATACCATATTCAGTGATTTTTGTATGGGCAAATAGGAGGCTTTTTATGTCTTATACTTATGAAGATTATGATGTTGCAGTGATTGGCGCCGGACATGCCGGCTGTGAAGCGGCTCTGGCCTGTGCGCGCCTTGGATTAAAAACCATTGTATTTACGGTCAGCGTTGAAAGTATTGCTCTGATGCCTTGTAATCCAAATATCGGCGGCAGTTCGAAAGGACATCTTGTGCGAGAGATAGATGCCCTCGGCGGCCAGATGGGAAAAACGATTGATAAAACCTTTATACAGTCAAAAATGCTTAATAAATCGAAGGGCCCTGCCGTTCATTCTCTGAGAGCCCAGGCAGACAAGCAGGATTATACAACGTTCATGCGCCGCACACTGGAAAATCAGGAGAATCTGACAGTGAAACAGGCGGAAATTATCGATATTCTGACAGAGGATGGCCATGTATCCGGCGTTGTGACACATACAGGAGGAATTTATCCGTGCAGAGCGGCGATTCTTGCTGCCGGTGTGTATTTAAAAGCAAGATGCCTTTGCGGTGAATCTATTACTTATACCGGCCCGAACGGGCTTCAGGCCGCAACCCATCTTTCAGACAGCTTAAAACGCCTTGGCATTGAACTTGTGCGGTTTAAAACGGGAACTCCGGCGCGAATTGATAAGCGGAGTATTGATTTCAGTAAAATGGAAGAACAATTTGGAGATGAAACAGTTGTACCATTTTCTTTTACAACAAATCCAGAGGATGTTCAGAAAGAACAGGTATCCTGCTGGCTGACTTATACAAATGAGAAAACCCACGAGATTATCCGTTCAAATCTGGACCGCTCCCCGATTTATGCGGGAGTGATTGAAGGGGTTGGGCCGCGCTATTGTCCTTCTATTGAAGATAAGGTTGTTAAATTTGCGGATAAAAACCGGCATCAGGTATTTATTGAGCCGGAAGGAAATTATACAAATGAAATGTACATCGGGGGGATGTCCAGTTCCCTTCCGGAGGATGTCCAGTATCGGATGTATCGAACTGTGCCGGGGCTTGAAAATGCCCGCATTGTGCGGAATGCCTATGCGATTGAGTATGATTGTATTCCGGCGACACAGTTGAAATCCACACTGGAATTTAAACAGGTGGAGGGTCTTTTTTCCGGCGGTCAGTTTAACGGCAGTTCGGGCTATGAGGAAGCGGCAGCTCAGGGATTAATGGCCGGAATTAATGCTTCTATGAAACTTCTCGGAAAAGAACAGATTGTATTGAAGCGTTCGGAAGCCTATATCGGTGTGCTTATCGATGATTTAGTGACAAAAGAAACTCATGAGCCTTATCGTATGATGACTTCAAGGGCCGAATACAGGCTGCTTCTGCGCCAGGATAATGCGGATATGCGTTTAACGCCGATAGGACATCAGGTTGGACTGATTTCGGATGAGCGGTATGAAGCGCTTTTAAATAAAAAGGCAATGATTGAAAAGGAGATAGAACGGGTCAATCATGTGATGATCGGGGGCTCAAAAGAGGTGCAGGAATTTCTTGAAGCCCATCAGAGTACGCCGTTAAAGACAGCGCTTTCTCTGGCGGAATTAATCCGGCGGCCGGAACTTTCTTATGAGCTTTTAGAGCCTTTGGATAAAGAGCGGGAACCTTTGCCTGCAGGAGTTATTGAACAGGTTAATATAAATGTAAAATATGAGGGATATATCACCCGGCAACTGAGACAAGTGGAACAGTTTAAAAAGATGGAAGTAAAATTAATTCCCGAAACGCTGGATTATAACGATATCAGTGGTCTGAGAATTGAAGCGCAGCAAAAATTATCCGCCGTTCGTCCCCATTCTGTGGGTCAGGCTTCCCGTATTTCCGGTGTAACTCCGGCGGATATATCTGTATTATTAATTTATATGGAACAGTTTAATCGGGCCCATCGAAAGGAATCCCTATGAATAAATTTGAAAAATCATTAGAAAAATTAAATATTCATCTTAATGAGAAACAAATGTTTCAGTTTATGAAGTATTATGAAATGCTGATTGAAACAAATAAAGTGATGAATCTGACAGCGATTACAGAGTATGATGAAGTTGTTGATAAACACTTTATTGACAGCCTTTCTCTGATTCAGGCCATTGATTTGAACCAGCCCTTAAAAGTTATTGATGTGGGCACCGGCGCAGGATTTCCGGGAATACCGTTAAAGATAGCTTTTCCTCAATTAAAGATTGTTTTGCTGGATTCTTTAAATAAGCGGATTAATTTTCTGAATCGGGTTATAGAAATTTTAGAGTTGACTGATGTGGAAACGATTCACGGGCGGGCTGAAGATTTTGGAAGGAATCCACAATATCGGGAGCAGTTTGATTTGTGCGTATCACGGGCTGTGGCCAACTTATCCACATTATCCGAATATTGTGTGCCTTTTATTCAGGTTGGAGGTCATTTTATTCCCTATAAGTCGGGGAAAGTTCAGGAAGAATTGGAAAATTCACGGCGAGCCGTGACTCTGCTTGGGGGGCATATTGCCGATTGTTTATCCTATTCTCTGGCCGATACGGATATGGAGAGAACTCTCGTGATTATTGAAAAAATAAATCCTACAAAAAAGGCCTACCCGCGAAAAGCAGGTAAGCCTTCAAAAGAACCTTTATAAATAAATTATAAATAAATGGAACAAAGGGAAGCAAAAGCTTCAGCCTGTTCAATATGCGGATATTGTTTGCAATTATCGATTAATTCCGTTTCAATCGAAGGATTGAAGGTTACATAATCATTTAATGTGTTTTCAATATTTTTTAAATCTTTTCCACCGATAATGTACATGGAGTGATTTAATTTCTTCAATGCATGGAGCATATTGATATTGGTAAAATAGCTGCGTTCGCTGGCAAAGAAATATCTGGCAGATGGACCGCCAAGGTGGCTGGCTTCATACATTGTATCCACATCTTTTTGCATGTGAATATCCGGATAAAGTATTTTATTTTTATATTCCTTAAATATCCGGCCATAGGAAGCAGCCATATTGTAAATCGTTGTTCCAATCAGTGGAAGTTCAATTAAATATTTCAATGTTTTCTGATTTGTTTTTGGATATTTGGCCATTTCCTTCATTGAGGAAGGATTTACCATCATAATACGATGGTAAAGCTCCGGCTCGCTATAACATCCCATAATAGCAATATTAGATGAGGAACCGCTCGTAATTACATCTGTTTTAGCGCCAATAACGTCTTTAATGAAATTATTGATTAATTGAACATAAATATAATTTGTATAGGTCATTTTTGGTTTCTCAGAACGGCCGCAGCCAATCAGATCAAGGGCATAAACCGTATGATTTTTTGATAAATAATGAATTAAAGATTTCCATTCGGCGGCAGAAGCTGTACATTTTAATTCATGGATTAAAAGAATGGGTGAACCGCAGCCTTTTTTTGTATAAAAAATGTTTCCGAATCTCCAGGAATATTGGTGTCTGTTTTCACAGAACAGCATATCCTTCATTCCGGCCCGGAGAAAAATAAGTTTATTGATACCCCATGTTGTAAGAAGTACAGCAGAGGATATAATTCCTGCATTCAGGAGTTTTTTGTATTTTTTCATATGGATAAATCTCCTTTGGATAAACGTTTTAGTTACTTACTATTATAAAGGAAATATTATGTATATACAAATATTTTTTAATGGATATTTTTTCAAATATGATGTACAATATTTGTATCTGTCCAAAATGACAGGCAAAATACTTATTTTTTAGAATATTACAATGTTAGAGTTATATAACAAAAGGGGAAATTTATAAATGAAAACTAAAATTGTAGAGTTACTCGATACTCAGATTGAGTGTATGAATGGCGAGGAAATTAATAGTCTTTTAGAAATTCCTCCAAAAGCTGAAATGGGAGATTTCGCTTTTCCTTGTTTTAAACTGGCAAAGGTGTTTCGGAAAGCGCCGCCAATGATTGCAGCGGACTTAAAAGAGAAAATTGGATGTCCTGATTTTTTGACAAAAGTAGAGTGTCTCGGTGGATATCTAAACTTTTTTGTGGATAAATCCATGTTTGCAAAACAAATTGTGGATAATTATCTTTCAAATGAGAATTATGGCGGCTCGTATGAAGGCAATGGAAAGACAATTTGCATTGACTATTCTTCGCCAAATGTGGCTAAAAACTTCCATGTCGGCCATCTTCGGACAACAATTATTGGCAATTCCCTGAATAAGATATTTACAAAATTAGGGTATCGTGTTGAGAGAATTAATCACTTAGGCGATTGGGGTACTCAGTTTGGAAAATTAATTGTTGCTTATAAAAATTGGGGAAGCAAGGAAGCTGTTGAAGAGAAGGGCATTGAGGAATTAATGCGGATTTATGTGAAATTCCATGAAGAAGCTGAGAAAGATGATTCATTGAATGATGAGGCCAGAGCCTGGTTCACAAAGATGGAACATGGCGATGAAGAAGCTTTAAGTATTTGGAAATGGTTCCGGGAAATCAGTTTAAATGAATTTATGCGTGTCTATAAACTTCTTGGAATGGAATTTGATTCTTTTGCCGGAGAAAGTTTTTATAATGATAAGATGGAGCCGGTTATTGAAGAATTGAAGCAAAAAGGTTTGATTAAAGTCAGCGATGGCGCACAGATTGTTGATTTGGAAGAATACAATATGCCTCCATGTTTGATTACAAAAAAGGATGGAAGCTCTCTCTATGCTACGCGAGATATTGCGGCGGCTATGTATCGTAAGAAAACCTATGATTTTTCAAAATGCATTTATGTTACAGGCCTTGAGCAAAAACTTCATTTTGCCCAGTGGTTTAAGGTTATCGAATTAATGGGTTATGATTGGTCAGAGAATTTAATGCATGTTCCATATGGTTTGGTTAGCTTAAAGGGTGGTAAATTGTCGACACGTAAAGGACATGTCATTTATGCGGAAGATATTCTCCATGAGGCGATTCAAAAAACAAGAAGTATTATTGAAGAAAAGAATCCAAACATTCCAAATAAGGAAGAGGTTGCAAAACAGGTTGGTATCGGTGCGATTCTTTTCAATGATTTATACAATCAGAGAATTAAAGACGTTATTTTTGATTGGGATAAACTTTTGAATTTTGACGGTGAGACAGGTCCTTACGTGCAATATACCTATGCCAGAGCAGCCAGTGTTTTGCGTAAAATTGGTGATGTGCCGGCGGAATATGATTATTCTGTTTTATCCGATGATGTTTCTATGGCTTTGCTTAAAGAAATTTCCCGGTATCCACAGGTCGTTTCTGATGCGGCGGATAAGCTGGAACCATTTATGATTTCCAGATATGCTATTGCATTGGCGCAAGCCTTTAATAAGTTTTATCATGAATGTCAAATTAATGTTGAAGATGAAAATATTAAGTATACGAGAGCAAACATTGTCATCATTACAAAATCTATATTAAAAGATGCGTTGAGTTTACTTGGTATTCAGTGTCCGGAGCAGATGTAATTTGACGTGTTTCATGGCAATGTTTCACGTGAAACATTGAAAAAGTGAATATGGAAGAGTAATGGGGGATGTTTCACGTGAAACATCCCTCATTTTACAAAATTTTCATATTTCTTTCTCTGGATTAACTCAGTATGAAGTGGTATACTGTAGAAAGCAGTATGTTATAGATGCTGCGCATGGACGCGCTGCGGCAAGCTTCGCGCGATAAGGTATGAAAAGGGGAATGGTATGGGTCGGATAATAGCAGTTGCAAATCAAAAAGGCGGTGTGGGAAAAACAACAACATCGATTAATTTATCGGCCAGTCTGGCAGAATTAGGGCAGAGGGTTTTAACAATCGATATGGATCCCCAGGGAAATACAACAAGTGGATTGGGAATTGATAAGAATCAGGTGGAAAACACAGTTTATGAATTAATTTTGGAAGAAACATCTATAGAAGAGTGTATAAATCCTTCAGTTATGGATGGAGTGGATGTTATTGCATCAAATATAAATTTATCAGGAGCAGAAGTGGAACTGATTTCTATCGAAAACAAAGAATTTCTGTTGAAAGAAAAAATTGATGATTTGAGAGAAAAATATGATTACATTATTATTGACTGTCCGCCTTCACTAAATTTATTGACAATTAATGCGATGACTACATCAGATACAGTGTTAGTGCCGATTCAATGTGAATATTATGCTCTGGAAGGTTTATCCCAATTAATACATACAATTGATTTGATTAGAGAGCGATTGAATCCAAAATTGGAAATTGAAGGTGTTGTATTTACAATGTTTGATGGGCGGACAAATTTGTCATTGCAAGTTGTGGAAAATGTAAAGGAAAATCTGGATAGAAATATATATAAGACAATTATTCCAAGAAATGTCCGGCTTGCAGAAGCTCCAAGCTATGGAATGCCTATTAATATGTATGATACACGTTCATCGGGAGCTGAAGCATATCGTTTGCTTGCAGAGGAAGTTATTCAGTATCAGAAAGATATTTAGATGAAAGGAATAGAAAAATATGGCAGCGAGAAAAAAAGGTGGCCTTGGGAAGGGAATAGATGCTCTGATTTCGCCTACAGTCAAAAAAGGAGCTGATAAAGAAAAAGTGGTTGAAAAAGTTATAGAAAAACCAGTTGAAAAGATTGTTGAAAAAATCGTTGAAGTTGAAAAGCCTGTAGAACTTTATTTGAAGATTGATGAAATTGAGCCAAATCGTTTGCAGCCAAGAAAAAATTTTGATGAGGATGCATTGCAGGAATTATCTGAATCCATAAAACAGTTTGGTTTAATACAGCCAATTGTGGTTAAAAAGCAGGAAAATTATTATGAGATTGTAGCCGGCGAACGGCGATGGCGGGCTGCGAGAATTGCCGGTTTAAAAGAAGTACCTGTAATCGTGAAAGAATATAATGAGCGAGAATCCATGGAGATAGCCATTGTGGAAAATCTCCAGAGAGAGGATTTGAATCCAATCGAAGAGGCTCAGGCATATCGACGATTAATTGAAGAATTTGGCTTGAAACAGGATGAAGCTGCTCAGAGAGTATCAAAGAGTCGTACCGCAGTAACCAATGCAATGAGACTATTAAAATTAGATGAAAGAGTTCAGCAAATGGTTATCGATGATATGATTAGCGGCGGACATGCGAGAACTCTTTTGGCTATAGAAAATAAGGAAGAGCAGTATGCAATGGCTATGCTTGTTTTCGATAATAAGATGAGTGTCCGTGAGACAGAAAAATTGGTGCGGAATCATCTGAAAAAAGAGGAAGAGAAAAAAATATCAGAAAAAAAAGAAGATTTCTCCCAGATGGAAACTATATATCATCAGTTGGAAGAACGGATGAAGTCAGTCATCGGTTCAAAGGTGGCTATTCACAGCAGAAACTATAAAAAAGGTAAAATTGAAATTGAATATTACTCAAATGATGAACTGGAAAGGATTATCGATTTGATTGAATCGATAAAACAGGTGGGATAGTATGAATAGTAAAATTTTAGCAGGATTAAGTTTTGACCCGGGTATTTTAATTATTGGTATGTTTGTTCTTATACTTTTAATGCTCATATACATATATACCTTACATAGAAAGCAGAATCAACTGGACAGAAAATACAGAGCTTTTATGAGAGGCGGCCGGGGTGCAAAATCCCTGGATGAAGCCTTGGAGAATAAACTGGAATCATTAAATAATATTAAAGATATTAATGATACATTAAATGAGAGAATTACGCGCCTTGAGAAAAGTATGGGACGTTCTTATCAGAAGATGGGAATTGTCAAGTATGATGCTTTCAAAGAAATGGGTGGAAAACTCAGTTTTGCATGTGCATTATTGAATGACAGAGATGATGGCTTTGTGCTTAATTCAATTCACAGTAAGGACGGATGCTATAATTACATTAAGGAAATCATCAAAGGAGAATCCTATCTGCCATTGGGCGATGAAGAAGCAGAAGCTTTGGAACAGGCAAAACAATATGGTATGGGAAATGAATAATAAAGTAAGTGATAAATAAAGTGAGGAAAAGAAGATGTTCTCGGGACTAAGCAAATGGCTTGAGAACATCTTTTTAATAAAATTATGTCAACGTATATAATGAATAAATATACACAACACATTTAATAAAATGCTGGAAATTTTGGGAAACTTGTGGTATATTAACTTGTAAAAAGGATATGGCTATTATATAATATCACTTAGTTTTATTTTTTTATTATAGATTTCCAAAGAGGAGGAAAAAACATGCTTGATATTAAATTATTAAGAAACAATTTTGAAGAAGTCGAGAAAGCTCTTTCAACCCGTAATGAGGATTTCGATTTATCAAAATTCAAATCTATGGATGATAAGAGAAGACAGCTTCTTGCAGAAGTGGAGCAGTTAAAGAATAAACAGAATGTAGAATCTAAAAAGATTCCTCAGATGAAAAAAGCCGGAGAAGACGTTGTACCGGTTATGGAAGAGATGAAAAAGCTTTCAGAAAGTATTAAAGTGCTGGATGCTCAGGTTAGCGCAGTAGACGCGGAATTAAATGCTTATATGCTGACAATTCCAAATATTCCAAATCCGACAGTGCCGGCTGGTGATACAGATGCGGATAATGTGGAAATCCGCCGTTATGGTGAACCTACAAAATTTGATTTTGAACCAAAAGCTCATTGGGATTTGGGTGCGGATTTAGGAATTCTTGATCCAGAAACTGCAGCAAAGACAACAGGCGCCCGTTTTACTTTTTATCGTAATGCGGGAGCAAGGCTTGAACGTGCAATTATGAATTTCTTCCTTGATGTTCATACAAGAGATCATGGATATGAAGAAATCTTTGCACCGTTTATGGTTAGCCGTGACAGCATGATTGGTACAGGCCAGCTTCCTAAATTTGAGGAGGATGCTTATAAGGTTACTGGCGATGGAAAAGAGTATTTCCTGATTCCGACAGCGGAAGTGCCGGTAACAAATATGTATCGTGAAACTATTTTGGATGGTTCCAAGCTGCCGATCAAACACGTTGCTTATACGGCATGTTTCCGTGCGGAGGCCGGTTCCGCCGGACGCGACACCCGCGGATTGATTCGCCAGCATCAGTTTAATAAAGTTGAGCTTGTTAAGTTTACAAAACCGGAAGATTCCTATGAAGAACTGGAAAAACTTACAAGAGATGCGGAGGATGTACTTCAGCGTCTTGGACTTCCTTATCGTGTTGTTAAAATTTGCATCGGAGACCTTGGTTTCACAGCAGCTATGAAATATGATATCGAAGTATGGATGCCGAGCTATGGCCGTTATGTAGAAATTTCAAGCTGCAGCAATTTTGAGGAATTCCAGGCACGCCGGGCGAATATAAAATATAAAGACGGCGTAAAGGATAAAGCAAAATTTGTTCATACATTAAACGGCAGCGGCGTGGCTATTGGACGTACAACTGCGGCCATTATGGAAAATTATCAGCAGGCAGACGGAAGCATCCGCGTGCCGGAAGTATTGATTCCTTATATGGGCGGATTAGAAGTTATTAAATAGAAGATATAAAATAGCAGAAAAATATGCAGGGTGTATATTTATTCAAATATACACCCTAAAGATTGACATAAAATGGAGGCCGGGATGCACGATTATTTGCGGGCGATAGGTTTTAGTTGTTTAAAAAAGAATAAAGATGTCCGGGATATTTTAAATCTGGTGCTGCTCCGGCCAACTTCAGAATATGTTTCTTCGGCAGAGGACGGAGAAGCTGCTTTTGGTGAAAAAGTTAAGGAATTTGCAAGCCGTATGGGGATAAGTGTCCGGGGAGAGTATGATGAAAACGGACAATTTCATGTCAGCTATTATTTTCCTTATTTTAAGGCGAAAAACTGCACAGTGAAAGATGAAGTGACCATCGAAAAGCAGTCGGACAGGGATGCCTATGCAGGCATTTGTGATAATGTGAAAGTTGGAGTTTCCCTGATTTTTCAATTGTTAAACATGTCGGATTATATCGATTATGCGGAATTTCATAAAGGCTCTTTATTTTATGCGCCGATGTATTTATCCGGGTTGTCTACTTCAGGGAAGGTTATTCTTCCTCTGATGAAAACAGAGGCGGATATCCGGCGCAGAAGGGATGAAAGTATCAACCGGGACCGGATGATTGCGGCAGCCCGGGAGGGAGACCAGGATGCTATAGAAAGTCTGACACTGGAAGATATCGATATGTATGCGACAATCAGCCGTCGGGCAAAAAAAGAAGATGTATTAACGATTGTGGAATCCTATTTTATGCCTTATGGTATTGCCTGCGACCAGTATTCCATTATGGGGGATATCCTGGGCGTAGAAACTGTGCAGAATTCATTAACAGAAGAATTTATTTATATTCTTACATTGGAGTGCAATAACCTGATATTCGATGTCTGCATTAATCAGAAAGACTTGTTGGGTGAACCGCTTCCGGGGCGTCGTTTCCGGGGTACAGTTTGGATTCAGGGAACAGTTGACTTTATGGGTATGTAAGTGATATAGTAGAATATACCAAATAAGTGATGTCCTCTTAGTTTAACGGATAAAACAAGCGCCTCCTAAGCGCTAGCTGTGGGTTCGATTCCCGCAGGGGACGGTTGCAAACAAAGCGGTAATGATTCGCAGAAAATGCTGTGTCATGAACCGCTTTTTTGTTCAGTACTTAAAATCATGATATCTGATATAGTGATTGTTAATAAAGGTTGACGAAAATGGAGGTATTGTATGCTTACGATTATATATGGCGATGTGGAAAATAGCATTTATAATACGAATGTCTATTTCAAAAATACCTATGAACCGGAATGGCTGGAAACAGAACTTGCAAAACAGATGATTAAAGATGTTGATGGTTCCGATGTTGTGAGTGGAGAATGTATTAACAGTTCGGTGTTGGGACAGATTCCGCCGGAACGATTATCCGGAGGTGTAAAGACATTATTATTGATATTGAATGAGCCGGATCGAATTTTTAATGCCTCCACATGCGGAAATAACTGTGCAAAATGGATACTGGAAATCGGAAAACAGCAGGATGTGACGATTAATCTCAGGCATATGATGAGTTTTGGAAAAGACACGCAATTTGACATAAGGATAAAAAATGGAAATGAAATGGTGCATTCCATGAGAGAACTGATTCCGATTGCAAGTCGGTATTTAAATGAAATGAAACAGGAGTAGCTGATATGAGAGGTTCACATAGAATTATTGTAGAATCAAAAAAAGTAAAATATGATTTCATTATAAAGAGAAATATCACTATTCTTACAGGTGACAGCGGATCTGGAAAAACGGTATTGATTGATTTTATTCGTGAATATAGAAGGTATGGTGCTGACAGCGGGGTGTTTGTTTCCTGTGACTGCGAATGCAAAACGATAAATAATGAAGATTGGGAAAGGCAGATAGAAGAAACTTCAAATAGTATTATATTCATTGATGAGGGTAACCGATTCCTTACTTCAAGAAGATTTGCAGAGCTTGTACAACAGTCTGATAATTATTTTGTCCTTGCAACAAGGGAGAAATTGCCGATGCTTCCTTACAGTGTAAACGAAATATATGGATTCCGGCAATCAGGAAAGTTTCATGGAGCAAAGAAAAAATATAATGAGATTTATCATCTATATGGAGAAATATCTGAGCGTGATAAAATTAATCCCCAATTTGTAATTACAGAGGATTCTAATTCCGGATATGATTTTTTTAATGAGCTATCGAATCAGAAAAAAATTAAATGTATTTCATCATATGGAAAATCTAATATAATAAAGAGCCTACAGGATAGTGAAAGTATCGATGGTACGAGACTAGTTATTGTAGATGGTGCTGCTTTTGGGTCGGAAATGAGGGATATCAGTGAATATTTGGATACAGTTAGGAATGTCGTTCTTTATGCACCTGAATCATTTGAGTGGATTTTACTTTCATCAAATACCATTCCAAATGTAAATGTAGCAGCTATCCTTCAACAGCCGGAAAAATATATTGACAGCAAAGAATATGCAAGTTGGGAAAAATTTTTTACGACAGTGCTGACATCAAAGACCCAGAATGATCCTGTTTGGGCATATTCTAAAAAGAAATTGCCGAAGGCTTACCTGTCTTCAAAAGTAATGAGTGCAGTAAAAAAGATTACAAAACTGATTGAATGGAATTAGCAATTTGGTTAATTGAATATTGTTTATCATTTTCGCCTATGATGAGGATGACAGCCGGAATATGACTTTCTGTCAGTGATAACAGAACATTCCGCGGATATTAGCAGTTGCAAAGAATCTGCTAAAAAACAGGGCTTATATGGAATTAACAGGATCACAGAACTCTTCTAATAAGCGGTAGGACGGAGGTTCAAATCCTCTTAGCGACGCTGAAAAAATGTCGGAGATTTTGAATTTTCAAGGTTTCCGGCATTTTTATTTTTTATAATGGTCATCTGATTTAGTAGAAAAATTTATATCTGAATGCTATAATTTAAATATTAAAAAAGCGATAAATGTGAATTCGAGGGGGGTATGCGATGCATGGATGCAGAGAGAATGTGGGAACGATTTGGTGCTGAAGGGGAATATGAGACGTGGTGCTTTGGAGCTGATGCTGACAGATTGGCAGAACTTGTATTAGCCGGAAAAAAGACGGCTACCTCATCAGCGTATCCGATTTACGTGGTGGAAAACGCACCGCTCCCAAAGGTTGGAGAATATAGTATCATATTAGATTCCCATGAAAATGCAGTATGTATCGTTAGAACAACGAAGGTATATGTGGTTCCCTTTGATGAAGTATCATCGTATCATGCATATCGAGAGGGTGAAGGAGATTTGTCGCTTGAATATTGGAGAGAAGTCCACCGTGCATTTTTTTTAACGGAAATGAACGCCATAGATAAAAATTTTGATGAGAAAATGAAAGTGGTTTGCGAAGAATTTGAAAAGGTCTTTCCTTAGCAATAAAATTCAGTTTGCTAAAGGATTTATTTAAGTGCAAATATATTCTTTTGATGGAGATTAAATAGATGGAAAATGAAATTAAGCTTGGAAAATACAGACATTTTAAAGGTAATGAATACGAAGTGATTGGAATCGCAAAGCATAGTGAAACTTTGGAAGAGATGGTCGTATATCGTGCGCTATACGGAGAGCATGGTTTATGGGTGAGGCCGGCATCTATGTGGAATGAAACCGTGGAGCGTGACGGAAAGATTTATCAGCGTTTCATGTATATTGGAGAGGACTAATCTATATGGGCTCATTTTAGCAGAAATTATGTGCAAATAAAAGAAGGAAGGAATAAGAATGGATAGAGGAACTAAAAATGCAGAGATTTTTGCGGATACAGCTAATCTGTGCAGGAAAATTGAACGGCTTCGTGACTGCATCAAAGAGTCCAATAACAATCAGACATTATATTTGGAAAAAGATGTTTCGGATATAAAAACACAGAGAGGTGACGCGGCCGATGTCATTGTGTCAGGAAAAAGGAGCTTTGAAGCAGCAGCTCCTTATGCCAGAGCAGGGAAAAAAGTATGCGTTCTCAACTTTGCCTCCGCGACAAATCCGGGAGGCGGTGTCGTAAACGGCAGTTCTGCACAGGAAGAAGCGCTTTGCAGATGCAGTACTTTATATTTTAATCTGAATATTCCGTGCATGATGGATAAATTTTATAACCCTCACCGTAAAATGAATAATCCTTTATATAATGACGACTGCCTGTATACACCGAAGGTTATAGTATTCAAGGAGGATGTTTTATTTCCGGAATTGCTCCCTGAAAAAGAATGGTATTCAGTGGATGTACTTACCTGTGCAGCCCCTAATCTTAGAAGGTATCCGAACAATTTTATGAATCCAAATGCAGGGGATAAGCCGGCAGCGATTGATGAACATCAGTTGACAGAATTACTTCGCAGCAGAATTGGCAAGATTTTTAAAGTTGCCGCCAATGAAGGGGCTGAGGTTTTAATCTTAGGTGCATTCGGCTGCGGCGCGTTTTGCAACACGCCTCAAGTGGTGGCAAATGTATTCAAACAGGTTCAGCAGGACTATCTGCATGTTTTTGATACGATAGAATATGCCGTATTTCATACAGAGAGAGAGACAGAGAATTACAGGGTGTTTAAAAGCGTTTTGGGGTGAACATTGTATCAATACTTTAAGTAAAAGAAGGTGATAATATTGGATTTAATACAAACAAGCAGATTCATTAGTCTGATTTTGAGACACAAACCGGAAACTATCGGTATTTCGCTTGATGAGCATGGTTGGGCAAACGTTGCTGATTTGCTTGATGGAATTTCAAAAACACAGTATATTGATATGGCTATGCTTGAAAAAATTGTTGCGACGGATAATAAACAACGCTATTCTTTCAATGAGGATAAAACTTTGATTAGGGCGAATCAGGGTCATTCCATTCTTGTTGATGTGGAACTTCCAGAGAAGAAACCGCCAATTATTCTATATCATGGAACTGGTGAGAAGTATGTTTGTTCAATTGATGAGCAGGGGCTTATTTCTAAGAGTCGTCTTTATGTTCATCTTTCTGGCGATGAAGAAACCGCAAAGACGGTAGGCTCAAGACATGGAAAAACAGTTGTTTATGAAATTTATGCGAGGGAAATGTATAATGATGGATATGTGTTTTATCAATCAGTAAATGGTGTCTGGCTGACAAAAAGTGTTCCAGCGAAATATATGAAAAAGTTATGATTACAGAGACTATGAAATTTTGGACCTGTTGACAAATTAACGATATTCCACCTCTTGTATGGTATAATTATTA
>ERZ809224.413-NODE-413-length-42580-cov-9.471958_pt1 | contig 42580 bp, 38 predicted proteins | sample MGYA00520513_ERZ809224 | MGnify/ENA primary metagenome ERZ809224 (study PRJEB31576, sample SAMEA3212658) | Homo sapiens | biome: human-gut; feature: human gut; material: fecal | place: Sweden | collected 2012 ... | reverse complement strand
CGGTTTCCTTCAATGACGTGCGGGGCTGGGATGTATCGGTTTGGGCGGTGGATGTGCAGGGTTGTCCTTCCGATACGATTGTAGGGCGTATCCGCGTTGCCGGCAATCCGATCCGTGCCATACCCAGTATGCCGGACATTTGCCAGGGTTCGGAAGTTGACTTTTGTGTGGGCTTTGACTTTACGTCGGCCTTTATTATCGACACGGTCCAGTCTTATGTATCCGGTGAATTAGGAGTTTCCGATCCTACGTTCTTACCTGACGGGAGCGGTGTATCGTATACTTCCGATGTAAATTATGATATTTTCTATCCCGGACAAACCCTCAGTAGTTTATCCGATTTAATCCGTGTGAAAGTATCTATGGAGCATAGTTATTTAGGTGACTTATCGGTTCGGCTTTCCTGTCCCAACGGAAGCCTTGTACAATTATTCGGACAGGGAGGAAGTACCACGTTATTAGGAGAGCCCTCAGGTTGCGGCTTTATGACCGGAGGCGTGGATGATTGTACGGCATCAGCGAATTCAGCTTTGATGGGTACTACTTATGACTATTACTGGTCTCCGACTTCTACCAACGGTACTATCCATAACACCTGGAATTGGGGTAATCCCTCCTATTTCTGGGATGCGGCGGTTACGCCTATGGTGCGAAGACAGACTACTGCCGTAAACCACGTATTGCCGGATATTGAGTTCCAGGCCACGGGTGACTGGAATGCTTTGATTGGTTGTCCGCTGAACGGAAGATGGACTATCCAGGTTACAGACCATATAGGTGCTGATAACGGCTGGATCAGCGAATGGTCTTTGGAATTAAATCCGAATATCATCCCCGGCGGCTGGGGTTATGTTGTAGCTGTGGACCATATCGAAGCCCAGGGTTATAATGTAACGAGTATCAGTCCCGAGTGTCTGCACATCCGCGCCGACAGCGCCGGAACCTTTACTTATGACCTGTTTATCGTGGATGAATATAACTGCCGCTGGGATACTACCTTCGTGGTAACGGTAGCTCCCGCAGCGTTTCCCAACTTAGGTCCCGACTTCAACATCTGTGACGGAGGCAGCACGGTTTTACGTGCCAATGTCAACAGTTCCACAGCGACTTATTGGTGGAATACGGGCCGTACCACCGATTCTATATTGGTTATATCTCCCGGAACTTATATTGTAAAATTGACGGACTATAACCAGGACTCCACTTTGGTGTGTACCAATTCGGATACGATCACGATCGGTTTGAATGTGAAGCCGAAAATCTCTTTTGAAGCCGACCAGGAAGAGGGCTGTGCGCCGTTGAAAGTGAAGTTCAATAACATGACTATTCCGACGGAAGGAGAACTGTCATTCTTATGGAATATCTATGATCTTAACTGGAATCTTGTTTTCTCCTCCTCCTTAGTCAACCCGGAGGTCACATTGTCCAATCCCGGGGAATATAATGTGCAGTTGCTGGTGAGTACTCCTGAAGGGTGTACCGACACGTTGATGCGGTGGAGTTACCTGAAAGTCCATCCGCAACCGTATGCCGAGTTTTCCGCCCATCCTGAGGAATCGATGTTGAGCGACGGCGGAGAGATTTATTTCCGTAACTATTCGGATTCAAGTTATGCGACGATGCCCGGGGTGAGATGGTACTGGGATTTTGGAGACGGTACTATAGATTCGAGTGAATTCAGTCCGACGCATACTTATTCGGACTGGGGCGATTACGATGTGAAGTTATTCATCTCGACCGAACACGGATGTGAGGATGAGATTGTGCACCGTGTAGTGATCGAAGCTGACCTTGAGTTTCCGAACGTGATCACACCCAATGGCGACGGCTATAATGATGTGTTCGCGATCAAAAACCTGAATACGAACATCAACCATGAAGATCCGGACAAATACCGGACAAACAGTCTTCATATATATGACCGTTGGGGTAAACGTGTGTACCATGCTGAGAATTACGATACGTATATGAAAGGCGAAGAGATTGTGGTAGGAGAGAGATACTTCGATGGTAGTAACCTGAGTGACGGTGTTTATTTTTACGCTTTCTATTATAAAGGAAAAGTTAAAGAAGTAAAATATCACGGAAGTTTGTCTATTGTCCGAGAAAATTAATTAGTAATCGTATTTTTAGATTATATTTAGATTGTTCCCAAGTAATCACTTAAATAAAGTATTATTTGGGAACAATCTTTTTATTATGCCTTTATTGCAGAGAGTAAATCTCGGAATAAGGTATCCTTTTAACGTTAATTATAAACGCTATGAATGGGAAAATATCTGTTATTATGGGTATTATTTTGCATTCTGAAAGAAACCGGCAAAGATGGTCAACTTTTTAATATTGACCTTAAAATATCCAGATTTTTCATCATCACCTGGACCGACAGTTTTATTTACTGGAATGCAAAGGACAATCCCTTACTTTCACTCCGGAGTGATAAAGGTAAATTTATGAAAATAAAATATCATGGAGGAGTGTTGTATATTCATTAAAAAATAATTAATTATTGTATTTTATTATATATTAAGATTTTTCGAGAAATAAAAATTCCATTTGGGTCGATTATGAGGGAACAATTTTTTCTTTATGACGTCCATAAAAGAGAATTGAGTTAATATTTTTAGGAGAAGAAATCATTTTTACAACTTTAATACCGCCGCCATGAATGGAAGAATTATTCTTATGCTATTATTATGGGTTTCATTTTTGATTCCAAAAGGATTCGCCCAAAATTGCCAGACTTTCGATTTAAATCTTAAAACCTCCATTCCCGTCACCATTACTGAAACGGATAGTTTTATTTACTGGAATGTCTGCAAAGGGCAAACCCTTACTTTCACTCCGGAAGGGGATTACTATAACAATAACCAGTATTACAACCAAAGTGATGCGACCACTAAGTTTTACTGGAATATCAAAGGTCCGCAATCCGTGGAAGGAGAACACCGCCAGGCAACGGTTTCCTTCAATGACGTGCGGGGCTGGGATGTATCGGTTTGGGCGGTGGATGTACAGGGTTGTCCGTCCGATACGGTTGTAGGGCGTATCCGTGTATCCGGCAATCCGATCCGTGCTATACCCGGCATGCCGGACATTTGCCAGGGTTCGGAAGTTGACTTTTGCGTGGGATTTGATTTTACGTCGGCCTTTATTATCGATACGGTCCAGTCTTATGTATCCGGTGAATTAGGCGTTTCCGATCCGACTTTCTTACCTGACGGTAGCGGTGTATCGTATACATCCGATGTCATTTATGATATTTTTTATCCCGGACAAACATTAACTACTTTGTCTGATCTGATCCGTGTGAAAGTATCAATGGAACATAGTTACCTGAATGATTTATCAGTAAGACTTTACTGTCCGAATGGAAATTTTGTAGAGTTGTTTGGCCGGGGAGGAGGTGGTATTAACCTGGGAGAACCTACAGCCTGTTTTACTGGTGGACAGCCGGATGATTGTACTACATCAGCGAATTCAGCCTTGATGGGAACTCCATATGAATATTCCTGGTCTCCTGTCTCTACCATAGGTAAAATACATGATTCCCCGAATCACGATATTCCTTCTTATTACTGGGATGCATCCGTCACGCCCATGGTCCGTCGTTCTGTAAATCAATATTTTGTCAAACCTAATCATCTACTTGGTTCTGATTTCGAAGCTACCGGTGATTGGAATGATTTATTGGGTTGTCCCCTAAACGGAACATGGACGATCCATGTTACCGATCATGTGGGAAAAGACAACGGCTGGATCAGCGAATGGTCTTTGGAGTTAAATCCGGATATCATCCCCGGCGGCTGGGGTTATGTTGTAGCTGTGGACCATATTGAATCCCACGGTTATAACGTGACAAGTATTAGTCCTGATTGTCTGCATATCCGTGCGGACAGCGCCGGAACTTTTACTTATGACTTATCTATCGTGGATGAGTATAACTGCCGTTGGGATACCACCTTCGTGGTAACGGTAGCTCCCGCGGCATTTCCTAACTTAGGTCCCGACTTCAACATCTGTGACGGAGGTAGCACGGTTTTGCGTGCCAATGTCAACAGTTCCACAGCAACCTATTGGTGGAACACAGGTCGTACCGCCGATTCGATTCTCGTTGTAGCTCCCGGAACTTATATTGTCAAATTAACGGATTATAACCAGGATTCCACCCTGGTCTGTACCAATTCGGATACGATCACGATCGGTTTGAGTGTGAAACCGAAAATCGCTTTTGAAGCCGACCAGGAAGAGGGTTGTGCTCCGTTGAAAGTGAAGTTCAACAATATGACTATTCCGGCGGAAGAAAATTTAATTTTTTTATGGAATATCTATGACCTTAACTGGAATCTTGTTTTTTCCTCTTCCTTAGTCAACCCGGAGGTCACATTGTCCAATCCTGGTGAGTATAACGTGCAGTTGCTGGTGAGTACTCCTGAAGGCTGTACCGACACGTTGATGCGATGGAGCTACCTTAAAGTACACCCGCAGCCTTATGCCGAGTTTTCCGCCCATCCGGAGGAATCGATGTTGAGTGATGGCGGAGAGATCTATTTCCGTGACTATTCTGATTCAAGTTATGCGACGATGCCCGGAGTGAGATGGTACTGGGATTTTGGAGACGGAACCATAGATTCCAGTGAATTCAGTCCGACGCATACTTATTCGGACTGGGGCGATTACGATGTGAAGTTATTCATCTCGACCGAACACGGATGTGAGGATGAGATTGTGCACCGTGTAGTGATCGAAGCTGACCTTGAGTTTCCGAACGTGATCACACCCAATGGCGACGGCTATAATGATGTGTTCGCGATTAAGAACCTGAATACGAACATCAACCATGAGGATCCGGACAAATACCGGACGAACAGCCTTCATATTTATGATCGTTGGGGTAAGCGTGTCTACCATGCTGAGAATTACGATACGTATATGAAAGGCGAAGAGATTGTAGTAGGAGAGAGATACTTCGATGGTAGTAACCTGAGTGACGGAGGCTATTTCTACGCTTTCTATTACAAAGGTAAAGTTAAAGAAGTAAAATATCATGGGAGTGTGTCTATAATGAGGTAATTTTAGTCATTTATCTTACAGATCGAGTGTAAATAAGTTCCGGCAATTTTTTAACATTTTGCCGGAACAATTTTCACTTTCTTTCGTCATGTTAGGTATAAAAGCAGATTATAAATTATATATTTTTGATATGAAGCCATATAAATACCTATTCGTTTTGAGTATATTTTTATATACATTATATACTGGTAAAGCTCAAAACTGTCAGCCCTTTAGCCTGGACCTTAAAACTTCCATTCCCGTTTCCATCACTGAAACGGACAGTTTTATTTACTGGAATGTCTGCAAAGGGCAAACCCTTACTTTCACTCCGGAAGGGGATTACTATAACAATAACCAGTATTACAACCAAAGTGATGCGACCACTAAGTTTTACTGGAATATCAAAGGTCCGCAATCCGTGGAAGGAGAACACCGCCAGGCAACGGTTTCCTTCAATGACGTGCGGGGCTGGGATGTATCGGTTTGGGCGGTGGATGTGCAGGGTTGTCCTTCCGATACGATTGTAGGGCGTATCCGCGTTGCCGGCAATCCGATCCGTGCCATACCCAGTATGCCGGACATTTGCCAGGGTTCGGAAGTTGACTTTTGTGTGGGCTTTGACTTTACGTCGGCCTTTATTATCGACACGGTCCAGTCTTATGTATCCGGTGAATTAGGCGTTTCCGATCCGACATTCTTACCCGACGGAAGCGGTGTATCGTATACATCCGATGTTAATTATGATATTTTCTATCCCGGGCAGACCCTTAGCACCTTATCCGATTTAATCCGTGTGAAAGTATCATTGGAACACAGTTACCTTGGAGACTTATCGGTACGGCTTTCCTGTCCTAACGGAAGCATTGTACAATTGTTTGGACAAGGTGGTGGCGGTACAATCCTGGGTGAGCCCGCTGCCTGTCTAACTACCGGTACTGTGGATGATTGTACAACATCGGCGAATTCAGCTTTGATGGGTACCACTTATGACTATTACTGGTCCCCTTCATCCACCAACGGCACGATCCACAACAACTGGAACTGGGGCAATCCTTCCTATTTCTTGGATGCGTCGGTTACTCCCATGGTGCGCAGACTTTCCACAACATTGAATCATGTATTGCCCGATATCGAATTCCAGGCCAGTGGAGACTGGAATGCTTTGATTGGTTGTCCGCTGAACGGAAGATGGACGATTCAGGTTACTGACCATTTAATGGCTGACAACGGCTGGATCAGCGAATGGTCTTTGGAATTAAATCCGGATATCATCCCCGGCGGCTGGGGTTATGTTGTGGCTGTGGACCATATCGAATCCCAGGGTTATAACGTGACGAGTATCAGTCCCGATTGTCTGCATATCCGTGCGGACAGCGCCGGAACTTTTACCTATGACCTGTTTATCGTGGATGAATATAACTGCCGCTGGGATACCACCTTCGTGGTAACGGTAGCTCCTGCAGCGTTTCCCAACCTAGGTCCCGACTTCAACATCTGTGACGGAGGCAGCACGGTTTTGCGTGCCAATGTCAACAGTTCCACAGCAACCTATTGGTGGAATACGGGCCGTACCACCGATTCTATTTTGGTTATATCTCCCGGAACTTATATCGTGAAACTGACGGACTATAACCAGGATTCCACTTTGGTGTGTACCAATTCTGATACGATCACGATCGGTTTGAATGTGAAGCCGAAAATCTCTTTTGAAGCCGACCAGGAAGAGGGCTGTGCGCCGTTGAAAGTGAAGTTCAATAACATGACTATTCCGACGGAAGGAGAACTGTCATTCTTATGGAATATCTATGATCTTAACTGGAATCTTGTTTTCTCCTCCTCCTTAGTCAACCCGGAGGTCACATTGTCCAATCCCGGGGAATATAATGTGCAGTTGCTGGTGAGTACTCCTGAAGGGTGTACCGACACGTTGATGCGGTGGAGTTACCTGAAAGTCCATCCTCAGCCGTATGCCGAGTTTTCCGCCCATCCGGAGGAATCGATGTTGAGCGACGGCGGAGAGATTTATTTCCGTAACTATTCTGATTCAAGTTATGCGACGATGCCCGGTGTGAGATGGTACTGGGACTTTGGAGACGGTACTATAGATTCGAGTGAATTCAGTCCTACACATACTTATTCGGACTGGGGCGATTACGATGTGAAGTTATTCATCTCGACCGAACACGGATGTGAGGATGAGATTGTGCACCGTGTAGTGATCGAAGCGGACCTTGAGTTTCCGAATGTGATCACACCCAATGGCGACGGCTATAATGATGTGTTCGCGATCAAGAACCTGAATACGAACATCAACCATGAGGACCCGGACAAATACCGGACGAACAGTCTTCATATCTATGACCGTTGGGGCAAGCGTGTTTACCATGCTGAGAATTACGATACGTATATGAAAGGCGAAGAGATAGTAGTAGGAGAGAGATACTTCGATGATAGTAACCTGAGTGACGGAGTTTATTTTTACGCTTTCTATTATAAAGGAAAAGTCAAAGAAGTAAAATACCACGGAAGCTTATCGATAGTGAGGTAGTTGACTTCTTTAATATATAGATCATTAAAAATCATTGATTTATTCAAATAAATTCTGTTAGATTCAGATGAAATATTGAAGAATATCAAAGTCAGGGGCTAAACATCAATAGGCTTTTAATACAACTAATGAAGTTAGGACTGATACAAGCACTTTATCCTTAGTTGAGGTATAGTTCTCTTAGATTTTAATTAGATACTTAGGGATGAACAGGAACGTCTTTGATTACGTCGACCAAAAGATCGATGATAGCCAGGGCGAATGCGGCAGCCAATACCCCGGCGCTGATCCATAAATGATGTCTTTTACGCAGAAAGGTCTTAACCTGTTGCTGGGATAATTCCTCTTCATCTTCGATATCATACCTGATATTGAATGGTAATACGCCGAGAAAAGATATGATAAGGCCGATAAAAAAAAGCAGAATGATGATTACCCTGGCAAGAGGAGTTTTCACAAAATCATCAAATATAAATCCTACCCCGAGTAAAGCGGAACTCATAGTGATCAGGGTCTTCAACATATCATCAGTAACAGAGATCAATCTTTGCAGAGTTTCTTTGTCGGTTATCCTGGAGCTTATATTCTTTTGGCCTATTTTCCGTTTCATATGACTCAATCCTGAAGACTGTAACAATACAGGAACCTGAATGTTGGGAAAAAAGAATATCGCCGGTACGAAGTTTGTATTATCCAAATAAATGAGAGGTAATGCTAATGGGAAATAAAAATATTCTGTATTATTGAATATGGACGAGATATATTAATCGTCGGAAATAGATAAGAACGAGTGATATTCGGATTATAAGCGATATAAATATTTTTCGTAATCTTTTACAAAATATCTTTTTCCACGGTTATGGATGGTGAATCCTTCCGCTTCCAGGTATTCTACCTGTTTTTCGATTCCACCCGGATATTTTTCATTAATCTCCCCTTTCGCTTTTAAAGTTCGCCAATAGGGAGTTTTGTCTGCTTCCCGTTCTTCGCTTGCCCTGGCGACAAGACTGATAAAAATACCGCAGGTAAGCTGGCATGTGAAATCAGCATTATGCTTTTTGCGCAAGTATTCTCTTATAATATCGGAAGTTATGATCTGGCCGGAAGGGATTTTCCGCATGATCTCATCGTATTCCAACGGTGCTGCGATAAGCATTTTATTACCTCCGTGTCTCTCCCGGGTACCGGGATCGTCACAAAGTATTATTTTAGGCATATCCTTGCTGTCTTTTAGCTTCTCATTAAAACTTTTTCTAGCCATATCCGTATGTTTAATTATGGTTATTCCAGTGGAAGATATTCCAGGTCGAGGACTTCTTTGCCGTTAAACTCCACAATAACCAATCGGGAGATAGTACCTGCGATCTGAAAATCCTGACGATTCCATTCATCCGCCATTTTTTTACATTTATATTGATCTCTGGAAGTGCCGACTCCAATATGCGGGATAAAATCTATATCCAGCCTCTGCTCGTCCTTCAAGCGGGAACTGTATAATTGATCGTGTAATTTTACTATATTGCTATACCCTTCGTCGGGCACTAAAAAAACATGAAACCAATCCGAAAAGGAGTCCTTATTGACCATGGCACAGCGAATAACAAAATTTATTTTACGAAATCCTGCGGCCAATTCCCTGATTTCCGACTTAAATTCCTTTTCCGTAAGAATATTAGTAGGAAACACAAAGCTAAAATGAGATTTAACCACATTATAAAGCCATTCGTCATAATTTTTCCGGTAATTATGGATCATATCGTGATCATCATTACTTAAATCCGGATATCCGCTTACTGCGTATGCCATTTTATTTGCGGGTATTTTTTGATTTTCTTCCTTTTAAAGCATAAATTATCGGGACTTTATCTCCAAGATGCGCGAATCTGTATTTATCTTCCCCTATTTTAACGGTATTAGGAAAACAATCATACGGTGAGTAATCATATTCCCGGAAATCTTCGATACAAATACCTGATCGTAATAAACTTCCTATTACCTCACTTAAAGCATGGTTCCAATTTACCGTCGTATATTCGATATCCGCATCCCGTTGGGCATATGTACCTTTTATCTGTTCTACGAATGGTTCCCCGTTAAAATAGCGGTATACGATATTTTTCATATCCGTATCATACATCCAGACGAAAGGATGAAATTCTACAAACACAAATTCGCCGCCCGGCTTAAGAAAATGCGATATTACCTGTGCCCAACGTTCTATATCCGGGAGCCAGCCTATTACTCCATAGCTCGTATAAATAACGTCGAATTTGCTGTCCAGAAATCGCGGAAGTTCGTACAAATCTGAACAGATAAATTCTGTGTCCGTCCCAAGTAATTTCGCATACTCACGCGCTTTTTCAATAGCCGTATCGGATATATCCACACCCGTTGCCCGGGCGCCTGACTTCGACAATGAGATCGTATCCTGTCCGAAGTGGCACTGTAGATGAAGAACGGTTTTGCCGTTAATATTGCCGAGAAGACCTAAATCGATCTCTTTCAATGTATTTTCACCGTCGAGGAACGCTTCATTATCATAAAAAGGTGATCCGAGGTGAATGACCGTCTTCTTGTTCCATGCGTCGCGATTTATTTTTTTATAGTCCATATCAACGAAATATTCAGTGGATTTATGAATGCGCTGTTTACAGTTTTATCAATCCGTATGGAGTTACATCGGCTTCAAATTATGGTTAAGCCTTTCAATAATTTTCTCCAACCGTGATTGCCGGGTTTTGTCCGATTTGGCATCCAGGTAAAATCCGGTATAAGTCTTTTGTATCGACGGTGACATGCCCAGTAAGTTAGTATAGGCAGGCTCATAAGGTTGGATAAGTTGTTTAAATAAATTGATCTGTTCCTCACCGATAAGTAGACGTTCGGAATTTTCCCAGGACCCGTTTTTTCTGGCTTGTTCGATGGCATGATGACCATGTGTGGTCATGGATCCTCTTTCAATAAGTGTTTGGGCTAATTTTTTATTTTTTTCCGACCAATGGCTCTTCGCCGTACGCCGGGCAAAATATTTTTTATAGCTATGATCGTCAAGAGTTTGTATCTGTCCGTCGATCCATCCGTAGCAAAGCGCTTCTTCCAGCGCTTCACCGGCTGAAAGAGTGGGAGGTCCGCCTTTTTTACCGAATAATAACCATACGCCGTCGTTTTGTGTCCCGTTCTTGTCGAGCCATTCCCGGAAAGCTTTCCTGTCGGGAAATAACAATATTTCACTCATCACTATCCATTTAATATTTCTCTACAAAAGTTTCATCATTTCAAATTGTTTCCCTTTCAGTTCTATGTTTTTTGCTTTTAGGAAATTGGTTATCGAATCACAACGAATATCGGTATTGACGATTTTTATGGTATCGCCATGATTGGAACGGATCATCCCGTTAAATAATAAGGATCCGAAACCTTTCCTTCTAAATCCTTTGTCGACTGCTATTTGGGTGACATCTCCGGATGAAGGTTCAAAAACGCTATAGCCGATAAGTTTTTCGTCTGTAAAAATTCCCATGCAAATAAAATCTTCCGCAGACCTGTTAACGGATTCAATGCTATTCTGCCATGACGGTTCAAAATCCCAGAAAGCCGGAATCAACTCTGTATATTCATTGATATTGACCGGGCGGAGCACATAGGGCTGATCAATGGTTTTTTCCTCATTGATGATCTGCTCTTTTTCTGATTTGAAATAATAAAATTCACGTGTGATTTCGAAACCTATTTTCCGGTAAACGGAAACTGCTCCTGTATTATGCTGGAGTACTTCCAGCAGATATTGGCTTATTCCCGCTTCTTTGAGATAAGGAATGGAATATTCAAAAACCTGTGTAGCTAAACCCTGACCGCGGTAATTCTTAAGCGTCCCGGTTCCTGTGTCATAGGCCGTCGGTATTCCATAAAAATCTCCGATCCCGTTACAGGTGAAAGAAACTATCCTGTCACCGTCGAAGGCGCCAAAGGATAGTCCGGGGTTATACCCGCGCCGTTTAAGCATCTTAGCATGTTCATCCTTGTTTAATTGCAATTCATAGTCGGCGAAAGCCTGTTCGAATGCCATAAACAGGTCATCAAAGCTTGTATTACCAAGAGATTTTATTTCCATAGTATGATTTATTTCAATTTCATTTTCCAAAATTAATAATTAAAAAGGAAAATCCAAATAAAGTTCCGGGATTCCATATATTAGGTGCTTAAATTTAGGAAATGATATGGGTTTAAGTCGAGGAATAAAAAACCTGCTATGGTTGAATTGAAGATTTTTAAGAGATATTACCCGTTTTTGCTGAGAATAGGAGCTCTATCTTCCGAATTCTCGGAAATATTACAATATCAATTCTCTGTAAATAAACCTGCATAAAATCATAGTTAAATAAAGAATACTCATGAATATGTGAAAAATTGGCTGTACTTTTGGATATAAATTTCCACTACATCCGGATCGATATAAGTTTTATGTAATGTGGGTGATAGAACAAGAATAGTGAAGTAGAAATTGAAATAATCCTCTCAATTAAGAACATAAAATTAAAAATATGGCAGAAGCCTTTAAATACATGTACAATGAACAGTTTTTCGATAGATTTACGAAAGACCTGAAACTTATTATCAAAGACCTTGACACCCGCGAATTTATATCCCAGATCATGGATGATGAGTGGGAAAACAGAGAATTGAAACAACGTGTCGCGCATATTACAACAGTCCTGAAAAAGTTTTTGCCGGAAAATTACAAAGATGCCATCGTTAAAATACTTGAGTTATTGGATTATGTGGAAAAGACCCAACCCGATTTTTCCATAATAGACGATACGAAGTTTGGATTAACACTGGAGTATGGGGCGATTTTAGATAATTACGTAGAACAGTATGGACTGGATGATTACGAAACTTCTGTTAAAGCGATAGAGAAAATCACCCAGTTTACCAGTTGCGAATTTGTTACCCATCCGTTTATTATAAAATATCCGGACCAAATGATGGCGCAGATGTTGGCTTGGTCGAAGCACGAACATTGGGGAGTGAGGCGTCTTGCGTCGGAAGGTTGCCGTCCACGCCTGCCCTGGGCGATGGCTTTGCCGAATTTGAAAAAAGATCCGGCACCGATCATTCCGATTTTGGAAAATCTTAAAAACGACCCGGCAAGATCCGTGCGTTTGAGTGTTGCCAATAATTTAAATGATATTGCGAAAGACAATCCTGAAATCGTGATTGATCTGGCGAAAAAATGGCACGGCAAATCAAAAGAAATAGATTGGGTCATTAAGCACGGTTGTCGGACACTTTTAAAGCAAGGTAATCCGGAAATATTAGAGCTATTCGGTTTGGGTTCCGCGGAAAATATAAATATTGAGGACTTTCAAATTGTAACGCTTGTGGTTAAAGTGGGCAATTCATTGGAATTCAGTTTTAAATTAGTGAATAACAACCATGAAAAAAACAAAATCCGTCTTGAATACGGACTTTATTACCAAAAGGCTAATGGAGCATTATCCAGGAAAGTCTGTAAAATCAGTGAAAAAGAATATGCGGAAAATTCAATTACTTATATTACCCGGAAACACTCATTTAAAGTAGTAACAACAAGGAAATTTCATCCCGGACTTCATCAGGTTGCCGTGATAATCAACGGAAATGAATTTGAAAAACATGATTTCGAACTGGTTGAACAGTAAACGTGTTCCATTTGATATTGGTTATTGATCTGAAACTCACATTCTGACCGAAAACAGTTTTAAGATGGTTCGCTTTTAAACGCCTGTTATTCTTCTGGTAGAACATTAACCAAAAAACAAGATGGTGGAATTATTTCATAAGTTGAGCAATCCGATTAAATTAGAACTTTTGAAGCACAACTGGACAATGAAAAGCGGAATTGAATGTTAAAACAAATATAAACTATCCGAAAAGGACTCTAAAAAGTAAGAAAAATGAATAAAGTATTAGTCATAATTGATATTCAAAACGATATAACCAAGAATTACAAGGAAATAATTGGCAACATCAATAACGCCATAGATTGGGCAGTAGATCATGAGATTCCTGTTATTTATATTAGACATGAGAATTTGTCAGCCGGCACCAGGACTTTTAAACCGAATACGCGCGGTTCTGAATTAGCCCCGGACCTGAAAATAGTATCCAAAAACGTTTTCACAAAATACAAAGGAAATGCGTTAACCAGTGAAGAGTTCGCTGACTTTATCAATAAAAACGGAATAAATGAATTCTACATAACGGGGGCGGATGCTGTTGCCTGTCTCAAATCTACCTGCTATAACCTGACTAAGGCCAATTATAAAGTGAATGTCCTATCAGATTGTATTACGAGTTATGATAAAAAGAAAATTGATGAAATGCTTCATTATTACGAAAGTAAAGGTTGCGAAATCATTGGTTTAAATAACCTGCTTGACTATGGAGAATAAAATGCAGATAGGTGCATTTTTTAACCACTTTGATCTAATTGCCGTAGCAGTAATGACTTCCGTGAGTCCATTTCATGGAGGATTGAGAATGACGTCCTAAAGGAAATTTCCTTATTTTCTTGTGGGTTGGATAAGATTATTCTCCGTTCGGTAAGAAACCGTTTTTGTAAAACGAATAACTTTCTTCAATAATTTCCGGCTCATCTGCGTTCACTGCATATAATATCTCGCGGCAAAATTCCAGTTGAGCAGTTCCGTTGGCGGTAACGATATTACCGTCGCGGACGGCTTGTTTTTCGATATAATGGTCATCACCGGTATATTTTTCGCCTGCTGTATTCTTCAAATATTCGAGCGAGTTGCTCGTGTGCTTTACATGATTGAGGAATCCGTGTTTACCGAGAAAAACCGAAGCATTGCAGATCCCGGCAACCAGCTTGTTCTCCCGAATCATTTTTTCTACTAAAGGGACTAATGATTCCGCTTCGGGCGAGAACCAGTTGTTATCTCCGCCTGCCAGCACCAATCCGGCACATTCTTCGGGCAAAGAACGGATGTCGTAATCCGGTAAAACCCTGAATCCACCAATAGAAGTAATGGGCTCTTTGGTGAGGGAAAGGGTTTTTGTCATGTATTTAAGCGGCCTTCCGGGTTTGACACCTGCATTCAGGCAAACGGCGGTAAATGAGGGTTCCCAGTCAGCAAAACGGTTTAACAATACAAAAATGATCTCTTTTTTCATATTTATTTCATTCAATTACAAGGCAAAAATAGTCATAATCTTTTGGAAATACAGTTGATTATTTTAGGCTACAAATGAAATAATCACTTTTGGACTTTAACTTCAAAGAGGTTAAGAAGCCGTAAATACTTTGCATATAGAAAGGGAAAAATACCATTCGGTGAAATGACTGCTTATGGGAGTGGTACACAAAGCTGGCAAAAAGCATTAAATATTTGAGAGCCTGAATATTGTTTGTATCTTTGTTTTTCAAAAAATGAAAGAAAATTTGGAGATGCAAATAACCTGTCGAAAAGCAACAGCGAGTGATATTCCATTTATGACATCAATGTTATTGGAATCTTGTATTGCTTCGGGAGTTTTTATAGAACCTGATAAATTACATGAATTTCCCGACACAGAAATATATGTTAAGGGCTGGTCGGAAGAAAAAGAATTTGGTATAATCGCCGAAACGGAATCAGGTGAATTAGTTGGTGCGACATGGATTCGTAATTTACCCGGATTAGGTCATTCCGTTAATGAACAATTGCCGGAAATTACCATTGCAGTAGTTTCGCAGTATAGAAAAAATGGAATCGCAGGCGAATTGATGAATAGGTTATATAAATTGTCTGTTAAATACGGCGTTTCTAAACTGTCTTTGGGCGTTCATCGTGATAATCTTCCTGCTATAAATTTGTATAAGAAGCAAGGCTGGATCAAAGATGGTACCTTTCAGGATTATATAATGATGAGTCGCAAAATTACAGATATTCAAGAATAAATAAATGAAGAACATATTTAATGTCCGCCATTATGAGAAGCAATTAGTCTAACAACCCTAGTTTTCTGGCATAATCAATTGCTTCAAGCACATTGTTAGTATTCATCTTTTGCATAATATTTTGTCGGTGTTTGTTTACGGTATGAATGCTTAAAAATAGTTTCTCCGAAATTTCTTTACTTTGTAAACCTCTGCGAGCAAGTTCTAATATTTCTTTTTCCCTTTCAGAAAGTTTAATATCACTTTTCTGTTCAATAAAAGAAAATGGTACGACATCGCCTGTTTTGTAATTAATGATACGCAATTTTATTTGTTCAAAAACGGAGCTATCTGGTGACACATCAATAATTCCCAGCAAAAGCCAGGGATTGCCGTCCGCATCCAATTCCAATACCTGTTGCTGTAGTATAATCCGCATATAATCATCTCCGGCATTCTTTGCTCGAAACTCATATATATGCTTATAGTCTTTCCTTTGTCCAACCGGTAGAGATAAAATAAAATCCATTAGTTTATTTTGAACTTTACTTAAAATCTCCCGGTCATCAGGATGAATTTTGGCTTCGAAATAGTAAGGGTCTATTTCTTGTGAGTTTATTATTTGAGAATCATATCCAAACAGTTGGAAATTATCAGAAAGGAATATATAGCCAGCCTTATATTCTGCGACAAATACACTGCTGTTATTTACTTTGGATAGCAATTCTATATACCCTTTGTGTCTTTTCCAGATTTCCTGTTTGTTTTTGTCCATAAGCGTATGATTATAGCTAAAATTAGTAATTGACATATACTGTTATCTGCAATACCTTTGTGCAAAAATAGATTTAATTATGGATAAGACAGGAATCGAAACCAATTAAAAAGTATTCTCAAAAAAATAGTGAAAATTATGATAGCAATTATTTTGTCAATTATGGGTGTTGCCCTTATGGGGCTGATAGTAGTCGGGATAAACAGTCCCGGCAGACTCACTGCATTGAAAGATGCAGATGGAAAACGGATTAAAGGTTCTATTGCCGAGAAGTTATTTATTGAAATTAATGGAATAAAACAGGGTATATTCATAAGAGGAGAAAATCCCCAAAACCCTGTAATACTTTATTTGCACGGCGGACCGGGAACTCCGATGCTACAATTTATCTCGTACTTGGAAAAAGAACCGTTGCTTGAAAAGTATTTTACCATTTGTTATTGGGATCAGCGCGGATCGGGTATGACTTATACTAAATCTACGGGTAGGTTGACCGTTGAGGAGATGATTGAGGATACACGCCAAGTGACCGAATACTTGAAATCACGTTTTGGACAAGATAAAATTTATCTCTTAGGGCACTCCTGGGGAACGTATCTCAGCGTTAAGACTATTGAAAAATACCCTGAAAATTACATTGCATATATCGGCATCGGCCAAGTGACAGGCCAAACAAAATCGGAACGTTTAGCTTATGAGTATATGTTAAAGCACGCGAAGGAAACAGATGATAGCGAGGTTATAGAAAAACTTTCAAAATACGACCCGTATGCAGATGACTTTCCTCAACTTGATTATCTTTTAAAAGTCAGGACAGAAATTATAAATAAATATAGAATAGGTCATTTGCATCGAGGACTTGATTTTAAAGATATAGTCAAAGCTATGTTTTTATTCAAAGGATACACGGCGCGCGAAAAAATCAACTGGTTTATCGGGGCTGATTTGTCGATGCAACATTTATTTCCAGTCATTCTTAATGATGACTTGTTTAAATCTTCGTCTTCATTTGAAATCCCATTTTATATTATACAAGGCACATACGATTATCAGGTATCTACTGCTCTTGCAAAAAAATATCTTGATACAATAAGTGCACCCAAGAAAGATTTTTTCACCTTCGAAAACTCTGCTCATTCCCCTAATATGGAAGAGCCTGAAAAATTTGTTGAGGTTATCCGGAAAATAGCGAAAGAAAACCCCATGAGTTAGACGGAATAAGAAATTGATGTATAACAAGGTGCAAAGAAGTATGCCTGGGCAGAAAGCGAGGAATGTAATTCTAATCTTTTAATTAACAGCTTCTATTGAAGCTATCTCCATAGGTTGGAAGTTCAAATCTTTGCATTAAAAAACCCCGTAAATTAAGCCACTTAGCAAACAATAGCAAAGATTCTAAGAAATAACTATATATTGGCTGTCAAATATTTACTAACTTTGCATAAGTAAGATGAAATAAATAGGATACTCTGTTTTTGAGCACCTGTCATACCAAAAATAATAGTGCTCAAGGTGATTACCAATAAATCAGTGAAAATGAAACTAGAAAAAGTAGAAAATAATTATCCATATGAATTGCTTTTGCTTGCAGACGAAACAATTGAAGCAATTAATAAATATCTTTTTGATTCGGATGTTTACGTTGCAAAAATCAAAGAAGAAAAAGTTGGAGTATTTTGCTTATTTCCTCACGATGAAGAAACAATAGAAATAATGAATATTGCAGTTTCTTTGGAAATGCAAAATAAAGGAATAGGAAGTCTTTTAATGAGGGAAATCGAAAAAATAGCCCGAAAAGGAAATTATAAGACTATAATTGTTGGAACAGGGGATTGCGGATTGAGGCAGATTCATTTTTACGAGAGAAATGGTTATTCTCAATACGATTTGAAGAAAAATTTCTTTTTGGAAAAGTTTGATGAGCCGATTTTTGAGAATGGAATAATGCTTAAAGATATGGTTATGTTAAGAAAAAGACTGAATATGTAGAAATAGAAAAAGCGACTAAAGACGAAATAATTGAAGTTATTAGAGGAGGCTGAAGACTTATCCTTCTGCCAGATTTGCATTCCAAACATTGAAAGATTCAGGGATATAAAAAAACAAAACACCCAATTTCACATTCTTGGGTGTAAAATTGGGTGTTTTGTTCTGTAATTTGCTGATTCTCAGCTTTTTTTGCGGAGAGAGAGGGATTCGAACCCTCGGTACAGTTACCCGTACGTCAGTTTAGCAAACTGGTGGTTTCAGCCACTCACCCACCTCTCCGGCTTATTTTTTCAGAGCGCAAAAATAGTATTTTTTTTAATATAACAGGATGTTTTGTTAAAATTATTTTTGGACTAAATATTACAATATCCCTTCTCCCTGAGTTTAGTCGAAGGGAGAAGGGATATTCTATTTTTAAAGATCCCTCGCTTTGCTCAGGATGATAACATAAAGAGTTACCCGTTGGCTGAGTTCCGTCGAAGCCAACGGGGGATAAGTTCATCAAAGTAAAATAGCCGCCTTACGTTCAGGAACCGGGCGGCTATGTTATTTTATTTTGTGCAAGCGAAGAAAGCAGATGATTAACTCATCAATTCAGTGAAATACTTATAGAAATAGGGAATCGTTTCGATCCCTTTCAGGAAATGTTCCAGTTTATAACTTTCATTAGGTGAATGGATCGCGTCTTCTTCCAGTCCGAATCCCATTAAAATGGATTTGGTTCCCAATATCTTCTCGAATCCGGCTACGATCGGGATGCTTCCGCCGCTGCGGGTAGGGATGGGGCGTTTTCCGAATGTGGTTTCGTATGCTTTTTCGGCGGCTTTGTAAGCCGGCATATCCAATGGCGAAACATAAGCTTCCCCTCCGTGTCCCGGAAATACTTTTACTTTTACGCTTTTTGGCGCGATAGATTCGAAATGTTTCTGGAATAATTCGCTTATTTTACCCGAATTCTGATTGGGAACCAACCGCATGGATATTTTGGCGTGTGCTTTGGAAGGAAGTATGGTTTTGGATCCTTCGCCGGTGTAACCTCCCCAAATACCGCAAACGTCTAATGTCGGCCTGATACCGGTACGTTCCAGCGTCGTATAGCCGGCTTCTCCCTGTACCTCTTCCACATCGATCGATTTCTTATATTTTTCCAGGTCAAAGGGTGCCTGAGCCATTAAATCCCTTTCTTCGCGGGAAATTTCCAGTACGTCGTCATAGAAATGCGGAATAGTGATGTGGTTATTCTCGTCGGTAAGCGAAGCGATCATTTGGCAAAGTACGTTGATCGGGTTGGCTACGGCTCCACCGAAAATTCCGGAGTGAAGGTCGTGGTCGGGACCGGTAACTTCCACTTCCAGATAAGTCAATCCTCTTAAACCTACGGTAATGGAAGGCGTGTCGGTGGCGATCATGCTGGTGTCTGATACCAGTATCACATCCGCTTTGAGCATTTCCTTATTTTTTTCACAAAAATCGTAAAGGTTTTTGCTTCCGATCTCTTCTTCCCCTTCGATCATAAATTTAACATTACAGGTAAGTTGGTTGGTTCTTACCAGATATTCGAATGCTTTGGCATGCATGAAAGATTGTCCTTTATCGTCATCCGCGCCGCGCGCCCAGATTTTTCCGTCTTTGATCACAGGTTCGAAAGGTTTGGTGTTCCATAGTTCCACGGGATCCTCCGGCATGACGTCATAATGTCCGTATACCATTACAGTGGGAAGTTTGGGAGATATTATTTTTTCACCGTAAACCACCGGATTACCTGCGGTAGGCATTACCTCGCACTTATCCGCGCCGGCCTCCAGGATCAGTTCCCGCCAACGTTCCGCGCATTTCACCATATCTTGTTTATGGTTTTCCTGCGAACTGATCGACGGAATACGGATCAGGCTGAAAAGCTCTTCCAGGAACCTTTCCTGATTTGTCTGGATGTAATTTTTTAAATCTTTCATACCTATTTATTTTTATTGATGAATATATATAATCTGTAAGAGTTGCAAAGATAACGATTTTGTTTAATAACGGGTATTTTACTATTTTTGTAGCTTATTTAATCAATTGGTGGAACAATCCTCGATCAACAAAAAAAGAATAGCGAAGAATACAACCTTGCTCTACGTCAGGATGCTGTTCTCCATGTTGATAAGCCTCTATACTTCCCGTGTTACACTGAATGTGCTGGGGATTGAGGATTTCGGGATTTATGGCATCGTAAGCGGCGTAATCGCGATGTTTACTTTCCTGAATGCGGCCATGAGCGGAACGACTTCCCGTTTCCTTACTTTCGAATTGGGAAAAAATGACATGGAGCGATTGAAAAAAACTTTTTCCTCCGCCATGACCATCCACATCCTGATCGCCGTTATTATCCTGATTTTAGGGGAAACTATCGGATTGTGGTTTCTGGAAAACAAACTGGTCATCCCTGAAAACCGGATGCATGCGGCGAGGTGGGTTTACCAGCTCTCTATCCTCAATATGATGGTCACGGTCATCCGGGTGCCTTATAACGCCTCTATTATCGCCCACGAACGGATGGGCATTTATGCGTACATCGAAATATTAAATACCCTGCTCAAATTAGGAATCGTTTATTTATTGCTGATCGGGGGAGGAGATAAGCTTATTCTTTACGCCGGACTGGTTTTACTGGTTTCCGTGGTGGTAACGTTGATTTATATGTTTTACTGCCCGAGACTTTTTGAAGAATGTAAATACAAACCCGTATGGGATAAAAGTATCATATATCCGATGTTGTCGTTTTCCGGCTGGGACCTGTACGGGAATTTAAGTGTGGTAGGCAGGACGCAGGGTGTGAATATCTTACTTAATATGTTTTTCGGTCCGTTGCTGAATGCCGCCAACACAGTGGCCATACAGGTGCAGGGTGCCGTTATGGCCTTCGCCCACAATATCGTGATCGCGGTCCGGCCTCAAATCGTAAAAAGTTATGCAGCCGGACATTATAATGACACCCGTTCATTAGTGATCAATACTTCCAAATTGACTTATCTGTTATTGCTCATTGTTTCTTTGCCTCTAATGTTGGAGATGGATTTCGTTTTGCGCTTGTGGTTGAAGAACGTACCTGACTATGCTTCCATTTTCTGCGTTTTCACCCTGATGTTCAATCTGTTTGCCACAATGTCAATGGTCGTCCTGAGTGCTATCCATGCTACGGGACATATTAAGCGCCCGAGCCTGATCAACGGCACGCTCTATTTAAGTATTATCCCGATCACTTATATCGCATTTAAATTAAACGGCACCCCGGAAATACCTTATATTTGTTCGGTACTTTCGGTTTTTCTGGGAATGTTGTCCAATGCGTATACCTTAAAATTATATTTACCGCAATTTTCCGTCAGGGAATTTGCTGTGAAGGTTTTGGCAATATGCCTTGGAATCTCGCTGATCGCATTCGGACTCTCTTACTGTGTAAAATGCAATATGGAAGAGGGTTTTTTACGTTTTATCATGGTTTTTTTAACTTCGGCTGTTTCTATCGTAATATTAGGTTATTATATAGCCATGAACAGAGCAATGCGGAAAATGGTGAAATCAAAGGTTTTATCTTTTTTAAAAAGAAAAAGTAATGGATAAACGGGTCAGTATTATCACACCCTGTTACAATGGGGCATCCTGTATACCGAGGTTACTGGATTCGATCCTGGCGCAAACCTATCCGAATATAGAGATGCTGGTTGTGGATGACGGTTCTACGGACCGTTCCGCGGAAATTATCCGTTCTTATATTCCTGCGTTTGAAACTAAAGGTTACAGTCTCGCTTATCTTTATCAGGAAAATTCCGGACAGTCTGTGGCGATCAATAAAGGTTTGAAATGGATGAAAGGTGACTATCTGGTATGGCCCGATTCGGATGATTATTATGCGGCGGAAGACGCGATTGAAAAGATGGTGGCAGTATTGGACACAAGCGATGATACGGTTAGCATGGTAAGGTGCCAGTCGATTTTGGTAGATGAGATTAAACTGGAAGAAACGGGAAGGTTCGGCGTGATTCCGGAAACGGAAGGCAAAGTCGACCTTTTTGAAGATTGCCTGTTGGGATTACACGGATTCTGGTATCCTCCCGGAGAATATATGGCCAAAATTTCTAAAATCGACGAGTTAATTCCTTCGAGGGAAATTTATACGGAAAAAGATGCCGGACAGAACTGGCAACTTTATTTGCCTTTGCTCTATCAAAATAAATGTCTTACCATTAAGTCTTATCTTTACCATGTTTTGGTCAGGGAGAACTCTCACTCCAGGGGACAATATTCCGGTCAGGAGCAGATACTCCGGAAATATGCCACATACCGGAAAACATTATTGGAAACGCTGGATAGAATGACCAACATGCCGGATGTGGAAAAAGATCATTATAAACGGCAGGTTATGCTTAAATACGATCTTATCCGTTTTAATTACCTGTTGAAATTTAAAAGATTTGGAGAAGCCCGGACGCTTTTACGTGAGTATCCGGGAAATAATTTCCGCTTATTATGCAAATACTATTTATACCGATTTCCTTTTACGGGAAATATCATGGATAAAAGGAACCGAAAGAAATAAGACAATGCCTGAATTAGCCGATTATACCCATTGCTCAGGATGCAGCGCCTGCATGAATAGTTGTCCCGTGGAAGCGATTTCCATGCCGGCGGATCAGGAGGGTTTTTTACGTCCTTCGGTCAATCGGCGGCTTTGTATTGAATGCGGTAAATGTACCGCCAGTTGTCCGGTATTGTCTCCCTATCCCGAACGAAAAAACGGTAAAGTATGGACTGCCGTCAACAGAGATGAAGAAATAAGGCTTGCTTCCTCTTCCGGAGGTATATTTTCTTTACTGGCGCAGAAAACGATAGCAAAAGGGGGAATCGTATTCGGAGGGTGTTTCGATGAGAATCAGGAAGTTGTTCATTCCTACAGCGAAACAATGGAAGGTATATCCGTTTTCCGGGGAAGTAAGTATGTGCAAAGCCGCTTAGGAACCATATTTCAATCTGCGAAAAACTTTTTGGATGACGGACGTAACGTACTTTTCTCAGGAACTCCATGCCAGATTGCGGGTTTAAACAGGTTCCTCGATGAGGAATATCCGAATCTGACCACGGTGGATATCATTTGTCACGGCGTACCGTCTCCGGCAGTATGGCGGAACTATATTGACGGACTGATCCCGGCCCATAAGAATATGCGGATCAATTTCCGGGATAAAAGCATCGGTTGGGAAGAATTCAGTTTTACCATTCAGGATGCCGGATCAAAAGCGGTTCTCTATACGGAGATGTTTCGTCGGAATATTTTTATGAACGGATTTTTAAAAAATCTCTATCTGCGTCCTTCCTGTTCCTGTTGCAAAAGTAAAGGTTGCGCCTCCGGCAGTGATGTTACCTTAGGCGATTTTTGGGGTATCCGCAATTTTTTTCCTGATTTTTACGATAATAAGGGTGTCAGTGCGGTGTTGCTCCATTCGCATAAGGCTATGGAAATTCTTTCGGATGTGGATATAGAATTTAATGAGGTTCCGTATGAAACGGTTTTGAAAGGAAATCCGGCATTGGAGATTTCTTGTGCCGCGCATCCGAACCGGACCAGATTTTTTAACCGCTTCATAAGGAAGAACGAACCGGTATCCGGACTTATCGCACATTATCTAAAACCGGGAATATGGGTCCGGATCAAACAAAGATTATCTAATTTTTTGCATGACAACCGATGAAAATAGCCATCTTAACCCAGCCGCTCGCCCATAATTACGGAGGAATTATCCAGGCATACGCCTTACAGGAATATCTGGAAAAAATGGGCCATGAGGCGCAGGTGGTTTGCCATAAGGGAAATCAACGTCTTACCTTCCGTACGGTCTTATCGATCGGGAAAAGATTTGTGAAAAGTTGGTCAGGGAGAAATCAAGAACCTTCCGTTCCGGTGTGGTTAGACAGTAAACGGAATAAAGTCCTATATGGGAATACGGACGCATTTATCGGAAAATATCTCCATACTACGGCCAATACAAACCGTTTTGAAAGACTAAATAGCGAAGGGTTTGATGCCTATATAACGGGAAGCGACCAGGTTTGGCGCCCCTATTATAACCGTTATACGTTGGATGCGATGTTCCTTACTTTTGTGGATAATCCCAAAGCTGTAAAAATTTCCTACGCGGCTTCTTTCGGAGTATCGGACTGGGAATTTTCTCCTACGCAAACCCGGATGGCCCGTGAAGCTCTGACTTCTTTCAGGGCGGTTTCCGTCAGGGAAGATTCAGGCGTGGAACTATGTCGGAAGTATCTGGATCGCGAGGCCGTGCAATTGATCGATCCTACGATGCTTTGGGATAAAGAGGATTATCTTTCCCTGGTTCCGGATGCGGAGAAAAATAATTCCCAAAATGGGATTTTTACCTATATTTTTTCGTCTTCTCCGGGTAAAGAGAATTTGATAAAAAAAACAGCGGATTATCTGAAAGATCATACTTTTTCCGTTTATACGGATGCGGTTTATAACGAAGAATACCGGGAATATGTGGTTCCACCCGTTGAAAAATGGTTGGAAGGATTCCATAAAGCCCGGTTTGTGATTACCGATTCTTTTCATGGTGTGGTTTTTTCCATACTTTTCAATAAGCCTTTCTTTGCAGTGGGAAACAGGCAGAGAGGTCTTGCCCGTTTTGATTCTGTATTGAAACTGTTTTCGCTTGAAGACCGGCTTATCGGAGAAAATGAAATCTTAACCGTGGAAAAACTTAATGATCCGGTAGATTGGACCACGGTAAATCAAATACTGGACCGGGAACGGGAACGGTCACGGCAATTTTTGACCATGTCTTTATTATCCTGATATGACGAAAATATCCTTTATAGTCCCGGTATATAATACAGCCGGTTATCTCGGGAAATGTCTCGACAGCCTTCTCTCTCAGGATCTTCCTCCTGAAGAATACGAGATCATCGTGGTGGATGACGGTTCTACCGACCGTTCTCCGGATATTATCCGGGAATATGAGAAACAACATCAAAATATTACGGTATTGACTCAGCCCAATTCGGGACAAAGTGCGGCCCGTAACCGGGGATTGGATATCGCGAAGGGTGAATATATCTGGTTTGTGGATTCGGACGATTATATCGAAGGAAATATTTTACAGGAATGTCTGCACAAATGTCATGTTCTTCAATTGGATATTCTCCTGGTGTGCGCGGATAATGTATCCGGCACTTCCCGCCGGCGCAGGCAGCAATATGATTCGACAGAACCGGATATGGTTATAAGCGGGAAGGAGTTTTTATCTTATCCTCAATTCCAGAACTGTGTCCCGTTTTGTTTATATAAACGGCAATTTCTGGAAGACCGTCGACTGCGTTTTATGGAAGGGGTTTATCATGAGGATAATGAAATACTGCCCAGGATTTTTTATCCTGCCGGAAGGGTTTCCATGGTCAATAAAGTGTTCTATCATGTTAATTTACGGGAAGGTTCCACCACACGTTCCGTCAATCCCAAAAAAGCGTACGACCTGGTCAAAGTGAGCCGGAGCCTGTCCCGGTACCTCGAAGAACATGTGGAAAAAGAAGATTACGGTATTATGGCCAATCTGGTAAGCCTGGCTATTAACGGTTCTCTTTCCAATACGATAGGGATGGGACGGGAAGAACGAAAGAAATTGTCGGAAACATGGTACCAAAACCGGGATCTTTTCCGGGTGATGCGATTGAGCGCTTCCCGTTATTACAGGTTGGAAGCCTGGCTTTTCCGGTTATTTCCTCATCAAACCGGAATTGTCTACAGGATATTGCAAAAGTTGGCGCATTTTAAAAAACGATTATATTTGTAAACAAAACTTTTATTCGTGAAGTGTTTGTATATAGCGGAGGATTATCTTACCAGCAGCGTTCATCATCATTTGGCTGAGGCCTTGGCTGTGCAGGGAATGGATATGACAGTTTTCACGGTAGAACGCCGGAACAAAGCCATGAAAGATTTGCGTTTCGGTTATGGTGATATCCGGTACAAGAGTATTGTGACCCCTTTGGAAGGTTCTCATCCGGCATATAAATATTTTTTTCCGTATAAAATTCGGACCAAATATGATATGATCAACCGGGAAATCGATTTATCCGGTATTAACATTATCCATGCCGCCACGCTTTTTTCAGAAGGAGCCGTCGCATTGGAAATATACCGGAAACATGCGATCCCTTATATCGTGGCCGTAAGAAGCAGCGATCTTTTTTTCTATCTCAGGAAAATGCCGCATTTATGGAATTTGGGTAAAAAGATCTTACGCGAAGCCCGCCGGATTATTTTTATCACTCCCAACGCCCGCCAAATGGCGCTTCAGTCGCCGGTATTGCGGGATATGAAAGACTATATCCAAACGAATTCTGTCGTTATTCCTAATGGAATGGATCCGTTCTGGCACACGCATATCAACCGGAAAAAACCGGTTAAAACCCCTTCCTCCATACTATATGTGGGAAATTTTGAAGATTGTAAAAACGTTCCCGTATTGATCAGGAGTTGCGAGCTTTTACGGACTGATCACCCTGATCTTACCCTTACCTTGGCGGGAGGAGGAGGAAACCGTCAAAAAGAGGTGAAGATAATGGCTGAAAAACATCCGGAATGGATCACCATGACCGGCAGGGTTACTGACCGGGAAGTTCTGATGGAAATATACCGGCGGCATGATATTTTTGCCATGGTTTCCCGTGAAACTTTTGGACTGGTGTACCTGGAAGCCCTGACACAGGGCCTTCCTCTCGTATATGCCCGGAATAGCGGTTTTGACGGGATATTTGATGAAGGTTTCGTGGGTTACGGCGCTGTTTTGGGTAACAGTCGTGACCTCGCGTCGAATATCCGGCGGGTAATGGAGGAATATGAGGTCCTGGCCGGGAATATCGGAACCCTATCGTTCGATGCTTACCGTTGGGAGAATATAGCGGAAAGATACAGGGAGATCTATGAAAGGTCATGAAGAGGTTTTAATATTCAGGATTTTATGCGAATCTAAAATAATACGATATGAAAATCATCACCATTGTAGGCGCCAGGCCCCAGTTTGTAAAAGCTTCGGTGGTCAGCCGGGCTTTAAGGGCACATGCCGGAATAGAAGAAATGATGGTCCATACCGGGCAACATTTCGATCCTCTGATGTCAGCTCTTTTTTTTGAAGAGCTTGAAATTCCGGAACCTACGTATAACCTGGGTATTCATGCCGTGGATCATGCGACCATGACCGGCAGGATGATGGAGAAAATGGAAACCGTTTTTCAGATCGAGAAACCGGATTGGGTTTTGGTCTACGGAGATACCAATTCGACCCTGGCAGGCGCTTTGACAGCCAGGAAAATGCACCTGAAAGTAGCCCATGTGGAAGCCGGGTTGCGATCCTGGAATATGGCGATGCCGGAGGAAGTAAACCGGGTTGTCACCGACCGGATCAGCGACCTGTTATTTTGTCCCACGGATAAAGCTGTGGCCAATCTTGAACGGGAAGGTTTTTCCCACCTTCCGGTCGAGTACCTGAATGTGGGTGATGTAATGCAGGATGCCGCGAATTTATTCTCCACAAGACAACGAAAACCGGATATTGATATACCCGGGCATTTCATACTTTGTACGGTGCACCGTGCGGAAAATACTGATGATCCGGATAAACTGAAGAATATATTTCAGGCTTTGGAATCTTTGTCCCGGCATTTTGAAATTGTTTTTCCTCTGCATCCCCGTACGAAACAAACTTTAGAAGATACCGGTTATGACATGGCTCATAGTCCTGTAAATTTTATTCCGCCCGTCGGCTATCTGGAAATGGTTTGGCTGTTGAACCATACCCGTATGGTGATCACCGATAGCGGCGGCTTACAGAAAGAGGCCTATTTTTTTGAAAAAAATTGTATTACCCTTCGCAATGAAACGGAGTGGACGGAACTTGTGGATCGTGGAGTTAATATTCTGGGCGGAAGCGATGCCAAAAAAATAACGGATGCTTTTGTACGATTTTCAACCCAAAATAATTCAGCGTTCAAAGAGAAATTGTATGGTGACGGAAAAGCGGCGGAAAAGATTGCGGAAGAATTATTGCGACGAATGTAAAAAACATAACGATAATGAAGAATATTGCCGTACTGCTGGCAGCGGGAGAGGGGAGAAGATTCTCCACAGATCAACCCAAGCAATTTGCCCCTATACATAGCAAAATGCTGATCGAATATACGTTGGACGTTTTTCAGGAACACGATCAGATTGATGAGATCATCCTTGCGGTCCAACCTCGTTATATTCCCCTGATGCAGGAACTTCAGGATGAGGGTCGTTATTCCAAAATAAAAGCCGTTGTAGAAGGCGGCAGGGAGAGATACCACTCTTCCCTGGCGATTCTGGATTATCTGCAATCCGAGGAGGATTGTCATGTACTGATCCACGATGCGGTCAGACCTTTTATCACCGGTAGTGTGATATCGGATGTGATCAGGGCTCTCGACGATTATAAAGCGGTAGTGGTAGCCGTTCCTTCTACTGACACGGTTCTGGAAGTTGAAGACCGGATTATCCGTAAAATTCCCGACCGTTCTTTAGTCTGGAATGCCCAAACGCCGCAGGCTTTCCACTTAAATACGATCCGGAAAGCTTTCGGATTAGCGGTACAGGATCCTCAATTTGCCGTAACTGACGACAGCAATGTTGTTTTTCGTTATCTTCCGGATGAGCCTATCCATGTTATAAAAGGCGATCCTACCAATATAAAAATTACCTATTCCCATGACCTTTCACATTTTTTCGGAAATAGGTGAACAATAGTGTTTTAAAACCAAGCGTTTAAATATATGCCGGCTTTCTGCAGCAGGTTTAAAAAAATAGACTATTTTTGCGCTCTTTTTGTAGAAGAATGAAGACTGTTTCGATCGTAATTCCTTCCCGTAATGAAGAAAAGTATATAGGGAATTGTCTGGATTCCATAATCAGGTCCACATATCCTAAAGAATATTTATCCGTATTGGTCTGCGACGGCAATAGTAAGGATAAAACACAGGATATTATTACGGATTATGAGAATAAATATCCTTTTATTACGTGTCTCCGCAATGAACGTTTGACCACACCCTACGCTTTGAATCTCGGGATCAAGCATAACCATAGTGATATCGTCATTATATTGGGTGCCCACAGTTATATCGCTCCTGATTTTATCGACCAGTGTGTATTACATCTCGACAAGAATGAGGAAATCGGATGCGTAGGCGGAATATTGGAGAATATATATGAGAATGAAGACTCCAAGATTATCGGCTTTGCCATGTCCCAGCCTTTTGGAGTAGGTACGGCTTATTTCCGGACGGGAGCCAGGGAAGGTTTTGTGGATACGGTGCCTTTCGGGGCTTATCGCCGGGAAGTATTTGATAAAATAGGTTATTTTGATACCAATCTGGTCCGGAACCAGGATGATGAATTTAATTTCCGTTTGACCGAGGCCGGATATAAGATATATTTATCCAAAGATATCAAATCTTATTATGCGGTGAGGGCCAGCTTCACCAATCTTTTCAACCAGTATTACCAATATGGATACTGGAAAATATATGTCAATAAAAAGCATCGGAAAATTACCACCTTCCGGCAAACCGTGCCTTTTCTTTTTGTTATTTTTCTCTTTGCGGGATTGGTATGGTCGCTCTTTTCCCCGGTTGTGGCTATCGTCTATTTCTCCGTTTTGCTTATATACCTTATCACCGGTTTTGCATTTTCCTTCAAGCAAAAAATGAGTTTACGGTCACGCTTCAAAGTGGTCTATTCTTTTATTATATTGCATATCAGTTATGGATTCGGATACGCGAACGGTATTGGGGATTTCCTCATCAACCACGGTCAGCCCAACCGTAAAATGAGTACGTTAACAAGATAATGCAATCCTGATGCTCGAAAAGAATTCACTGTATTTTAATATCCAGTATATATTGTTATTGCTGGCTATGGTAAGCCTGCCGGTAACTTCTTTTTTGATGCTGCCCATCGGTATGGTTATTTTTATTGTATGGCTGCTGGAAGGACAATGGAAAAAGAAACGGCAAAGACTGAAACAGCCTTATCATCTTCTCTTCTTCATTGTTTTTATTGCATTCTATTTACTACATCTCATAGGACTTATCTATACGCCTGATCTTAAAGGCGGTTTATCCGAAATAGAAGGAAAGACATGGCTGCTGGTCGCTCCGCTGTTATTTTTCACTGTCGATCCTTCCCTGATGACGCGTAAACGGATCAACTACCTATTTTATTTTTTTCTTTTTTCCCTGTCTCTTGTAATCCTGGTCAATCTCGGTATTTCCACTGTGGATTTTTTCTCTACCCATAGTATTACTTCTTTCTTTTATGCCGGTTTATCCCATCATATGCATCCTTCTTACCAGTCGCTCTATACCTGTGTGGCTTTTGCCGTAACATTCTACCTGTTATTTATTAACCGGGTTTATACAGGTAAGATAGCCAGGAGATTATTGTGGGGCGGACTGATTTTATTCACTCTATATATATTTCTCCTTCAATCCAAGGCAGGATTACTGGCTTTTATTGCTATTATCCTTTTACTGGGATTATGGTTGATTAACCTGAAAAAGAAACGTTGGGTGCTTTCTATCGCTTTCCTGGGCGCCTTTATTGCGGTAGCCGGCCTGGTTGTGCTCATCATGCCGTCATCCGTTAACCGGATAGGAACTGCGTTACACTCTCTGGATGAGAGTACTGATGATAATCCCAAAGGCGGCACCCAGCAACGCCTTAAAGTCTGGGAATTATCCTGGGAACTTGCACTTGACCATCTTCCTTTTGGCGTTGGACCGGGAGCCGTACAGGAAACCCTTAACCAGGCCTATCAGGAAAAAGGTTATACCTATATTTATCAGAAAAGCCTCAATTCACATAATCAATACTTACAAACTTTTCTTTCTCTGGGTATATTGGGCATTTTATCTTTATTGGCTTATATGTTACTACCTCTCGGATTGGCGGTTAAAAGAAAAGATGTGCTATATATCGCCTTCTTTGTCATTATCCTGTTGAATTTGATGGTGGAATCGATGCTGGAACGACGTGCGGGCTGTGACTTCATCGCCCTCTTTTCCGCGCTTCTTTGCTATCGTATGATATATTCTCCGTTTTCTTCAGATAACAAAGAGAGAGAAACCGGGGATACGGCTATTTTACCGGAGGAATAAATATTGTATTAAGGTATATTTTCAAATGCGTTTTCCGGAAAATTAATCAGGTATACCTGTTCCGTGGCGCGGGTAATGGCTGTATATAACCATCTCAGATATTCTTTATCAACCTGACCGTCCCGCAGGAAAAGCTGATCGATAAGAACGGTTTTCCATTGTCCTCCCTGGGTTTTATGGCATGTCAGCGAATAGCCGAATTTTACCTGGACGGCATTGAGATAAGGATCGTTTTTAATTTTCAGGTACCGTGTCCTTTTATTTGGTATATTTTCGTAATCCACTGAAATTTCCTGGTATAATGCTAATTGTTGTTCCCTGGTCAGGGAAGGGCCATCGCTCTCCAGACTATCGAGAATGATTTTGATATCAATGGTTGGGTGATTGGGGTAATCGCATAACCTTACCGTTACATCGGCAAAGTGGAACCCGTAAATTTCTTCCTGCCTGTTAATGGAAAGCAATTCCAGAAGATCTCCGTTGGCGATAAATCCTACTTCGGAATCATCTTCCACCCAGTAATAATTATTCTTCACAGCCATCAGGAAATCTCCGGAGGCGATTCGGTTTTCACGGTAGAGAATCCGGTTCCTGATCTCCTGGTTAAAAATATAAGCCCGCTTATTGGAACGTGTGATCGTTACGATCTCGTCGTGTTCATATCTGGAATATAAGGAATTTAACAATTCTTCCAGTTCGGTGCCGTGGATCAGCCGGAAATCTTCTTTATTGGGTTGTGCCAGTATGGGCATGGCCATATCCTCCATACTGATTTTTCTTCTCAGTTTGTTGGCATTGAATAATATTCCGGAATCGAGCGCCTGGCGTACCACTTCGGTCAATTGATAACTCTGAAGGTCCAGATGGAAATTCCGTTTAAGATATTCTTCCTTTAACGCCGGACTTTCGTCTGCGTGTACGGGCGGAAGCTGCGCGTCATCCCCGATAAATAATAGTTTACAGTTTATTCCTTCATAAACATACTGGATGAGGTCATCCAATAAGGTCCTGTGGGAAAAGAGATCGCCCATAGCGGAAGAATCGGAGATCATCGATACTTCGTCCACGATGAATAGCGTGTCCCGGAATTTGTTTTCTTTACGTGAAAAACTGAGTATACCGTTCTTGTTTTTCATCCGGTACAGATGCTTATGGATGGTATAGCTTTTCTTTCCGGCATAATTCCCGAATACTTTGGCAGCCCGTCCCGTGGGTGCCAGGAGAACGGTATTAAGCTTGTATATTTCCAGGGTTTTGACCAATGCGCTAACCAGGGTGGTTTTTCCGGTTCCCGCATATCCCTTAAGGATAAATAGTTGATTTTCGGAATTCTCACAAATGAAAGAAGAGAGCATCTCAAGTGCTTCTTCCTGTCCCGTTGTGGGAGGAAAGTGGATTTGCTCACGGAAAAGCGAGCTGAATTCTGATTTAGAAAGCATGTCCTATAGCAAATTGAAATCCCTGTCCCCAATTCCATAACCTGCCGTTTTCCCGTTTCTCCAGCCACCGGCTGTTGATCCAGTATTTGTCCGCTTCCGGCATTGACGGATTATAGATGGGAACGCCATAATCGAGCCGTAATAAAAAGAAATTGAAGTCGAGTCGTAAACCGACACCCACCCCGATACCGATCTCTTTGTAAAAGCGGCCCCATTTGAAGTCGGCGCGCGGCATATCCTCATGTTCCCGTAATAACCAGATATTACCCATGTCGACGAAGATCCCGTATTTAAAACTCTTATATATGGTTCCGCGGTATTCGAGGTTCATTTCCAGTTTAAGGTCGCCGGTACGCTCAATGTAATTGGAAGAATAATAACTTCCCGGTCCGAGAGCCCTAAAGCCCCACGCCCTCATGCTGTTGGCACCTCCCAGGTAAAAACTTTTCTCGAAAGGAATGGTCCTGGAATGGAAAAAAGGCACCGCGATCCCGATGTTAAACCTGGAAGCAATGGAATTATTCTTGTTAAAAATATAATTGTACCGCAGGTTAAATTCCGCGATTTCGTATGTTGCATAATTGTATCCGGCAATTTCCCATACGTTATCATGCCGGTTTATTTTATTGAACAGTGAATTGAGTCCGGTTAAAAGCATGCCCGAAGATTCGAGATCGACCGTAAAACGCAGGTTATGGTTTGTTCCCGGGGTGGGGACGAGATAATTAAAGGTATATTTCAGACTGAAAAGAATATTCTTATCGAATTTTCGCCGGTAACTTTCGGGGTAATTTGCCGTAGACCGGATCGTCCTTTGCGAAGTGTCGATCGTACTGATCATGATAGGGGAGAGCGAATGGGAAATGTTATAGTTGGGGCTCCAGTTATAGGTCATACCGGCGTTCATCATCAGACGGGCGAAAAGCCAGGAGTAATTAGCGCCGAAAGTAATAGAGGTGCTATAACGCAAAGCTTCGATCCGTTGGGTTTGTTTAAATATAAATAACCGGGGAAATTCCAGGGAGATAGATCCCCCGAGGTCTCCGTAAAAAATGGTTTCCACATCTTTTTTCAGCCAGTTGTAATAAGATACGCTCCCGTATAAATTGACGGTCAGGCGTTCCGCACCCTTGAAAAGGTTCTTATTGGCGTAGGTGAAGGAGAGACTCGACTTGTCCGACCGCACATTCAACTCGGTTGCGATGGAATGTAATTTGCTCCGTGTCAGTTTGTATCTCACATCGAGGATCCCGTTTCTGAGTATGGAATCCCGTTGAGAAATATTCTCGAGGAATTCTATATTGATGATATTAAAATTCCTCAGGTCATTCAACCGGCGGTAAGATCTGTCATAAGAAGACTGGGAATAGAGCCAGCCTTTCTTGGTGTAGATCACATCGGTCAGGGTTTTATATTTAAAATCCTTGAATATTTTATCTTTTTTATTATCCGCGTAAACTTTCCGGGGTGAAATAAAATAATACAGGGGGGAATCTTTTTTATTCCGGTAAGAACGGAAAAGTACGGTATCGACTTCCGTGCTTAATTCATCCTGTATATTATAGTTGGTGTAAATAAATACTTTATCGAACCGGTACCGGTACAACATCCGTTCCCGCAACTCCTCGGATCTTATATCGTTAAAATTCACCTGTATATCAACCGATAAGGTTTTCCGTCCTTTCTTATCCCGTATGCCACTGGCGTCAAAAGTGTCGATTTCCATGGTGATAATGGAGTTGGTCACATAATAGTAGCCCTGGTTTCTTATAAGGTTGGCGATGCGGTTCCTTTCGTCTACAATGGTATTCTCATTATACTGATCCCCTTCCCTGAAGAGCCTGTTGGCGCTATCCAGCAAAATGATCTTCCTGAACTCCGGAATGGAGACATGGTAATTCACTTCCCTGATGAAGTAGGGAGGATTGGCGGTTACGTGGTAATTGACCTGTACTTTCTTCGGATTGTTTTCCCTGTGAACCACATCGGCATGGATTGCGGCGTCGAAATAACCCATTTTTCTCATAGCCAGTAATATCTGGTCCATAGAATTTTCGATCTGGGTCGAGTCGAGTAAAACCGGGGGCTCCCCGATAGATTCCCGCATCCAACGGTTAAACCTGGAATCCTTGATCTCTCCGGTCTTCCGGTCTATTTTAGGCTGATGAGAAGCGTAAGCAGCTGTTTTGAGATTGAATATGCCGATAAATTTTTTATTGGTCTCGGGTCGTACAAGATAGATCAGGTTATCGAACTGGCTCCCTTTCGTATCTTCCATCCTGACCGTATTTTTACTCAGCATGTACTCGTTCTCTTTTAAATTTTTGGTCGAGCTGCAGGCCGAAAAAAATAAAATTAGCGGTAAAAGTAAAAGCAGACAGGAAGAATGACGTTTCTTAACGCATATCGTTGATCTGGGCATTGGGATAGTCGGCAGGGTTTAATTTGAATTGTTTATCATCCATGGGAACATTGGTGATAAATTTATCGAAAAAATAAGTATAGATAGTGTTGTCTTTTTCATAAACCGCCACCCGTATAATCTCATTCTTCGCTTTATCGATATATAATCTTATTCTGTAATAAGATTCGTTTTTTATTGGAGTTAAGTCAATCAGGATCAGATTTTTATTATTCTCGAATTCCTCCCGTATGATTTTAGCCCTGAAATTTTTCTCCCATCCGGCCAGCAGTTTAGCCGGGTTTATCATATTATCGTCTGAATCATCATATTCGAATATGGAAATTTCGTTGCTCTCTTTCTGATAATTCCAGATGGATACGCCGTCGCAATAGAAAGCTTGTCCGGCGAAGGTAAAGTAGTATTGGTTCCCCTTGATCTTTATTTTTCCTTTTTGGGTATCTGATACTTTCTGGTCTTTTTCTGCCTTATAGCTGTAATCGATCTGCATCGTGGTAAATTTCTGGTATTTATTGCTGATCTCCCGGAGTAGTGCCGTAGCTCCGCCGTCCAGATGCCCCTGCGCGGAAAGTGAGAACAGGATGCAATATATCGTGAGGAATAAAATGGTCTTTTTCATGATATTTTTTTATAACTATCTATCAGACTACAAAGATATAAAAATGTAAAACTACAGGAGACCGATACGGACAAAAATCTCACGTAATTCCTCCGTAGAATGTACTTTAACTTCGCGGGCCTTACTCCCGGCCGAAGGGCCCACAATACCGAATTCTTCCAGTTGGTCCATGATTCTTCCGGCCCGGTTATATCCTAACGAAAGCTTTCTTTGTATCAAAGAGGTGGAACCTTGCTGGCTCTGCACGATCAACGATGCGGCGTCCATGAAAAAATCATCGATTTTGTCGGAAGAAATCTCTTCCGAACCTTCACTGTTTTTACTTTCTTCAGGAGCGTCGGGCAACAGGAAGGCTTCAGGATATCCCTGCTGGTCTTCAATATGTTTTACGATTTTCTCAACTTCCGGAGTATCCACAAAGGCGCATTGCAAACGGATAAGGTCGCTTCCCGTGGATATGAGCATATCACCCTTTCCGATAAGCTGGTCGGCGCCGTTGCCGTCTAAGATCGTCCTGGAATCGATCTTGGAAGAAACCCTGAACGCGAGTCGTGCAGGGAAGTTTGCTTTAATCGTTCCGGTGATAATATTCACGGAAGGACGCTGGGTTGCTATGATCAGGTGGATACCGATAGCACGGGCCAGCTGTGCGAGCCGCGCGATGGGCATTTCCACTTCCCGTCCGGCGGTCATGATCAGATCTCCGAACTCGTCGATGAGTAATACGATATAAGGCAAAAAACGGTGCCCGTTAGCCGGTGAAAGCTGCCTCGCGCAGAATTTGGCATTGTATTCTTTAATATTTCTCGTTTTGGCTGATTTCAGCAAATCATACCGGTCATCCATCTCTTTACATAAAGAGTTGAGGGTCCGGATTACTTTTTTAGTATCGGTAATGATGGGTTCTTCGATATCGGGCACCTTTGCCAGGTAATGCCGCTCGATCGCCGAGTAAAGAGAAAACTCCACTTTCTTTGGGTCGATCATCACAAATTTGAGTTCCGAAGGATGTTTTGTGTAAAGCAGGGAAGCGATCACGGCATTCAATCCGACTGACTTTCCCTGTCCGGTAGCTCCGGCCATCAGCATGTGGGGCATTTTAGCCAGGTCAACCACGAAAGGTTCGTTGCTGATTGTTTTGCCAAGTCCTATGGGAAGGTCGAATTTATTGTTTTTAAATTTCTCGGAATCGATAATTTCCCTCATCGATACAATTTTCGGATTCCGGTTGGGGACTTCAATCCCGATCGTTCCTTTTCCGGGGATCGGCGCAATGATACGGATACCCAAAGCAGCCAGGCTTAGGGCGATATCATCTTCCAGATTCTTGATTTTATTGATCCTGATACCTTCGGTCGGCACGATTTCATACAGCGTAACGGTAGGCCCGATCGTGGCGGTGATACTCTTAATGGGAATATTGAAATTTTTGAGTGTCGTTTCGATTTTCACCTTATTCTCCACCAGCTCTTTCCGCATGATCTCCGCGTCTACTTCTTTAGAGGAATAATCTTTCAGGAGTTCCATGCCGGGGAACTGGTAGGTGGAAAGATCTTTCCTCGGATCAAAATCCTCCAGAAGTCCGGGGTGTTGAGCCGTTAAATTTTCCAGCCCGGGGACTTCAATTTCTTCCGGTTCTTCGCTTATTTCATCCGTTTTTAAAGCATTGTCGAAAATTTCAAAAGGCACTTCATCTTCAGCGACTGCGGATACCGGAATATCTTCTTTAGCATAATCATGCTTACTTTCATTGATATTGTCGTGATCATTGTCATCATCAAAATGAATTACATTACCGGTATACTCTTCCTGTAATCCGTTACGGTTTTCAATGTACAGTCCGGGAAGTTCGGTGTCCGCATTGCCGGCGGCCAGATAACCAGTGTATTCGCCGTTGACGTCCGGTATGTTTTTCCTCTTTTTTTCTTTTCTCTCTTTTAATCCGGAACCGGACCTTTTTGGTATTCTGATGCGGCCGGGAATAGCGGCCAGGTGCTGCACTGAAAAATCATAACCTAATATGGCGATGATCAGGAAGGATGCAATGGCGATAAGGGAAGTAACCAGTTTACCGGTTTTATCGATCAGGTAAGAAGCGGTGAAATTACCGAAGATACCGGCGAAATATTCTTTATCGGTTCCTTCCACGAAAAACCCGGTGAACATGGATAACCATGCCATCGTAAGCAGTATGGTAATGCTGTATTTTACAAGGGAAAGCGGTTCTTTGCCGAATGTAAGCTTAAGGCCGTAAAGGAAAAAAAGTAATACAAATCCCAGGGAAAAGATCCCGAAAAAATAATTGACGAAGAAATGGGCCAGGTAAGCTCCCACAACACCGCCGATATTACCTGGTTTTGCATCTCCGCCCGAGTCATTGATAAAAGTAACGTCAGCTGATTGGGTGAAAAGATAGGAAACGATGGAAACCAATAACAGAAGGGAAAAGATGATCAGTAATAGTCCGTATATCTGTATCATCCTTTCGCTTTTCAGAAAAGCGAAAATACTTTTTCCTTTTTTGGAAGCCGGACTGCCGTTGGTTTTAGTTTTCTTGACGGATTTTTTTTTTGTGGTTTTATGGTGAGCGGTAGTATAGTTGCGTGCCGGACGTTTATTTGAGATATGCATTTTTGTTTTAAAATGAATGACAGTGACTTAATATATAAGAATAGATTTTCACAAAAGTATATAATTTTACCCACTGTTTTTCCGTTAACTCAAAAGATTATTAACATTGAAGTGTGTGAAAATTATGTAAATATAAAATAGCATAACCTTTGCTATTAGTATTTTTGCCCAAATTTTAAGATCAATATGAAAACGCTATTTTTGTTACAACAAACGGTGCCGATCGTTTCCGATTCCGTGATTAACCCAGCTCTGGCCGCCGTAGACACGCCGGTACAGGAGAAGATAAGTATTTTACAGCTGGTTTTCGATCCGGCAAGTTTATGGATCATGATCCCGCTGTTCGTGATGCTGGGACTGGCCATATATATTTTCGTAGAACGTTTGTTGGTACTCAATAAGGCCTCCAAGGAAGAACGCAATTTTATGAATAATATACGTGATTTTATCCATAACGGGAAAATCGAATCCGCCGTGGCTTTATGCAGGGGTAATAACACACCGCTGGCGCGTATGATCGAAAAAGGGTTATCCCGTATAGGACGCCCGCTGGAAGATATTTCGGCTGCGATTGAAAATACGGGTAAATTGGAAGTAGCACATCTTGAGAAGGGAGTGCCTGCATTGGCTACCATCTCAGGGGCAGCTCCGATGCTGGGATTTTTAGGGACCGCTGTGGGAATGGTGGTGGCTTTCCATGCGATGGCTGCAAATCCCAATAATTTGAATATCACGGATCTTGCGGGAGGTATTTATACCGCTATGATTACGACCATTGCCGGACTTATCGTGGGAATTATAGCCTATATCTTTAATAATATCATTGTTTCCCGTATTTCTCAGGTAGTAAATATGTTGGAGACTAAAACTACCGAATTCCTGGATCTGTTACACGAACCGGTTTAATCATTGAAAAATGGCGATAAAATTGCAAAATAAAATAAGGTCGGACTTCAACTCTACGTCGATGGCCGATATCGTTTTCCTGCTACTCATATTTTTTATGATTACCTCTACATTGGTATCTCCTAATGTAATCAATATCGTATTACCTAAAAGTGATTCGGGGAAACAATCCACAGCCCGCAATATCGAAGTTTATATCAACGAGCAAAAAGAATATTTCGTTAATCCGAAAGGATCTAATGCGGTTCCGGTTTCTTATGAAGAATTATTACCGGCATTGGAACAGGCGGTTGCGGAAGATAAATCAGATCAGCAGGCCATTATTTTACGGTCGGATAAGAATGTTACGGTTGAATATGTGGTGATCCTGATGGATGTGTTGAACGAGCTCAATGCCAAATTAGGGGAAGGAAACCAATACAGGATTGTTTTTGCAGTGGAAGCGAAATAACTAAGTATTAAGAGTAAAATCATGACCAGCGAAGAAAAGAAAGCTAAGATCATATCGGGAACAGTAACTCTGGCAGTGCTGCTCATCGCCTTTGTTTTCATGGCTTTTTGTGGTTTAAAATACGAATATCCGCCTCCGGCAGCCAAGAAAGTGATCTTAGTTGAAATGATGATCGAAAGCGGCGGCGGTGGTGGCGGTGGCAATATGAATAACAATTCAAGGCAGCCGGCACGGAGCTCCGCAGAGAATTTACTTACCCAGCCTGATGTTAATCTTCCTTCAATTCCTACTTCGGTTAAAAGAACTGAAACAACCAGCGATAATTCGGCCGACATAGTGGATCCCCGTCCTAATCCCAATGCGGTTTACCGTCCGGGTATGGGTGGCGGCAGCGGTGGCGGTTCGGGTACAGGCAGCGGTACCGGATTCGGTTCGGGACTCGGAGCGGGAGAGGGTAGCGGTAGCGGAGGCAAGATCGGGTACGGTACGGGAAACCGGTCTTATACTTATATGCCCGACCTGACCGTGAACGAAGTGGGAAAAGTATATGTGGAAGTCCATGTGGCCGCTACGGGTACGGTATTGGATGCCCGTGTGATCAATAACAGGCAATATCCGACTACCATTACCAATTCCAGGATACAGGCCGAATGTGTCAGGAAAGCCAAAACAGCACGTTATAAACCCGGAAAAGAGGAATTGCGTGTGATTGTTTTTAGTTTATAATATCCGAGTTTTGAAGTACCGATCTCTTTTAGATGAAATATTTTCCGCTTATCCTATGTATCACAGGGTCGGATCTTCGGCTTATAAGGAAGGATTGGAAAATATTGAAACGCTCGCGGATATAACGGGACATCCCGAAAATACTTTTAAATCCGTCCATATCGCAGGTACCAACGGAAAAGGTTCCGTGGGCCATCTGCTGTCTTCCTATTTTCAGGAATGCGGATTGAAGACCGGACTTTATACTTCTCCGCACCTGGTTGACTTTACGGAAAGGATTAAAGTTAACGGTGTCAGGATTCCTGAGGATAAGGTGGTGGATTTTTTTCAGAAATATAAAGAACGTTTCGATCCTGTACAACCTTCCTTCTTCGAGATGACCACGATGCTCGCATTCGATTATTTCGCTTCCGAAAAAGTGGATATGGCGGTTATTGAGACCGGATTGGGCGGGCGGTTGGATTCCACCAATATCATAATGCCTGTTTTATCTGTTATTACGAATATATCCCTCGACCATACCCAGTTCCTGGGAAATACTTTGTCTGCTATTGCTGCTGAGAAAGCCGGCATTATTAAAGAAGGTATTCCGGTAGTGATCGGGGAATTTAATCCGGAAACGTTTCCCGTATTTGAAGAAATCGCAGACCGGAAGCATGCTCCGCTTTATTTGGCGGACCGGCGTTATAAAATTGCAAAGGGAAGTAATCAGAACAACGTATATGAAAGATTGATCAGAATCGAGAGTGAAGGAAGACCTGTCACGGATTTTATACGTTTCCCTCTTTCAGGAGATTACCAGTTAAAAAACCTGGTTACTTTTCTGGAAGCCGCTCATGTACTCAAAGACATTGTTCCTTACCGTATTGGGAATATCCAGCATGCGATCGAACATGTTGTGGAAAATACCCGTTTCCGGGGAAGGTGGCAAATTATCAGTCAGCAGCCGCTTACCATATGTGATGTCGGACATAATACCGATGGCATTACTTTTATTTCCAATCAAATCAAACATATTGATTATCACCATCTCCATTTTGTGCTGGGAATGGTCAATGATAAGGATGTTGATAATATCATCCAGTTGTTGCCGAAACATAAATCAACTTATTACCTGTGTCGGGCGGATATTGAAAGAGCGTTGGATCCTGATCTGTTGGGAGAAAAAATGCGCGCTTTGGGATACACGGTTATGGTTTATACTACCGTTCCGGAGGCTTACCGGGCGGCGCGACAAAATGCTGAACAGGATGACCTTATTTTTATCGGGGGAAGTTGTTTTGTCGTGGGTGACCTTCTGAAATCTCTGGAACAGTAAGCCGGAAAATTAGCTATCGATCTCTTTATTGTTCTTTTGCGATCAGTTTGCCGAATTCCGTATTGGCGAAATGTCCCGGTTTACGGGCCACGATATGTCCTTTGAGCGGTTTCCCTAGCAAATACAAATCACCTACGAGATCCAGCAGCTTATGACGTGCCGGTTCATTAAGGTGATGCAGCGGATTATGGTTAAGTGTACCGTGTTCTGTCACTTCAATATCTTTTTTGTTGAAAAAACGGCCCAGTTCTTCCAGTACTTTCTGATCAGGTATTTTATCCACGAAAACCACGGCATTATCCATGTCCCCGCCTTTAACAAGGTTATGGGCAATAAGAAACTGCAATTCATGTAAAAAAACAAAAGTCCGGGAATCGGACATTTCCGTTTCGAAATTTTTCATATCGGTCAGTGTAGCTTGCTGATCGGCTAAAACGCGGGTCCCGTAATCTACATATACCGTCATTTTAAAATCATCTGCGGGCGTGATTGTAAGCTCAATTCCGGATTCTTCTTTTGAGAAACGTATTTCTTTATCCGGGGAAATATATTC
>ERZ809224.411-NODE-411-length-42673-cov-13.446877_pt1 | contig 42673 bp, 47 predicted proteins | sample MGYA00520513_ERZ809224 | MGnify/ENA primary metagenome ERZ809224 (study PRJEB31576, sample SAMEA3212658) | Homo sapiens | biome: human-gut; feature: human gut; material: fecal | place: Sweden | collected 2012 ... | reverse complement strand
AGATACCGTAAGCAATCCGTTTCTCCCGTAATTCTTTTATCCATTGTTCTTCATACAGAAGTGTCATATAGCGTTTCATATAATAATTTTCCTTTCTAAAATGAAATAGTTTTCCTTTCATCTTTCTTCGAAAGCGAAAAAATGCGCTGCGGTCCCGGTGCATGAGTTCCTCCATGGCCTCATACAATTCATTGTCCGAGATATTTCCCGAGGTGAGATAATCTGTACAAAAATTCAAAAGCTCATCCGCTTCATCCGGTTCCTGAGCGGCCGGCGCTCCGGCAGCTCCGGCCTCCGTCACCCTTCCCATATGAATCAACTGCTCCATATTGACCTTTTTATAATCACGTTCATCAAGATAGTGAAGCTGCTCTAATATCACAATATCCGGCGGTGTAAGCGTACACTCGCCGTTGGCCATGACAAAAAGTCTCACCCCGGCCTGAGCGGCCATACAACTGCACACAGCCATCACCATCCACTCGGAACCGTCCCTGACAATTAACTGTATCCGCTCTTTTTTTCTCTTTACATTCTGCAAAGCACGGACAAGTCCCAGTGTACTTTTATAATCCAGATGGTCCAAAAACCTTTTCATTCTTCCCGAACATTTTTTTATGCTGTTCGGCCGCATATACCATTCCTCGGGATGCTCCGGATTCGGGGTATCCGGGAAAAAGATGGCTTCCGCATTTTCTTCTGCAATATATCTCTCACAAAATTCCGTCATTTCATCTGCATCCGCGAGCACTCCCCGGATAATCTCATGGGGACGGGACTCTCTGGAACTTCCGGATACTTTTTTCGCCATCATTATGGCATACTGGCCATTTAAAAGCGGATAAATTCCCCCGCAGCTATGCTCATAATCTTTCGCGGCCATTTCCAGACAGTCCTCATAAATTTCGGCTTTCATCTGTTCGCTGAATCCTTCCGTCACTGCCGTGATACACAAGCCTCCCCTGGACGGGTCCCTCGTTGCTACAAATCTGTTTTCATACCACATCGTATCTACCCCCATTATTCATCCTCATAAAATTCATCTTCATCAAACTCATCATCTTCCGATATTTCAAGCAGGCTTTTCAGCCTGTTTCGTATCCCTCTGCCCACCGAAAAACTCTGTACCGTTTCCTCATGCAGTCTTTCACCATAATCGCAGACCGGGTACATACCATTTCTGGCCAGAATAGAAAGCAAGGGTTCGTCAATGCAAAATGGTTCATAATCTTCAAAAGAATTTCCGTCGCACTTGGAACCGATACTGGCAATCATGCAAAATGAAAGCTTCTGTTTAGGTATGGCATGGAGCAGCTTATTATAAAAGTTCGGACACTCTTCCTTCAGATATGCCTGCACACATTCGCCTCTCTGCTGAAATGCCGCAAAATCAAATCCTTTATCATGAATCGTCTGCTTCATACGGCCATTAACCATCTCGATGGAATTTTGAAATCCATTTTTTAAATACGGATTCTCATGGTCAAGCAAGTCGCACTTCGTAATGATCACGAGCATTTCGTAGTCATTATCCCCTCTGAGCACTCTCAGTCTCGAAATCAGCTTATCGACCACCTTCGTATATTGAACCGGCAGTCCCTGTTCGCCGGCAATCAATTCATCTGCACCGATTGTCAGCAAAAAATAATTATATGGAAAAACCTTACTCTTCCATGTCAGATCGATACACTCCTGCCCGTCAATATCCTGCAGCCGCAGAAGCATATGCTTTACCCGGTCTTCCTCGGTATAGGTGATATAATAAACATAAGGCGTAATATCCTCGCCGCGCTTCGTGGATTCCGGGAGAATATGTTCTTTCAATTTTCTCCCGGCTTCCTCATATCTCCTTCGGGCGGGTGAGGATGTGGGAAGATCATCTTCAATTGAACAGTTTGTATTTTTCACAATAGTGTCATGAAACGCCGGATCGCTCATTTGCAGTATATTCGTCGTCTTACCGGCCCGGGGCGCCCCGGTATAGATTCCATCGAGGGACTGGCAGCACCCTGCATGGATTGGAAGAACCTCACCTGTCTTTGCGGACACCTTCAAATACATCAGTTCCCCCTCCGGAGATTTGAGAGCGACCGGAAAATTGCCCGCATCATCATAAATCATTTCAACACCGGAAGAGCCCACGGTGAACATCTGCCCTTCTTTTTTTGGAGCTCCCCACACTTCCAGTCTCTGCTTGCCCTGAAAGCTTTCCTCATTGGTGAAGAGGATTTCATCTTCCGCCAGCTTATTTCCATTGCTGTCTGTGTAAGGAATATAACATCTCCGTTCTCCCTCTCTTTCAAGAATTTTTTCGCCCAATAAGTTTGCCCATCTGTTTCCTGCCATCCTATTCTCCTCCTTCTGTTATATAGATTAAAATACTCTGCGCCATTTTCCCTGCCGCCGCGCTCCCCACATACTCATCCACGTCATCCAGGCAGACGGTCACGGCATAAGGGGTATTCTCATCGGTCAGCCCTCCGGTTGTCCACACCGTACATAATCCGGTCAGATTCCCGTTCTCATCCGCTTTTTGTGCAGTCCCTGTCTTGGCGGCAAAACCGGGAAGATAAAAGGATGCTCCCGTACCTATCTCAGTAACCAGTTCCATCATACTTACCACCTTATCTGCTGCCGCAGAATCACAAACCGTCTTAGCTCCCCTGGCTTCAATTTTTTGCCAGGGCCCCTGCGGCGAACTCAGCTTCCAGCTATACCAGTTGGGTTCCGCCAGCTCACCGTGATTTAAGAGAGCATTTGTACAAAAATGAAGTCCGGCCGGCGTCATATAGGCGTTCGCCTGCCCGATTGCCGCCATCAGATAATCGGTTTCGCTGTGACTGTTCTTCATAAAACTGTGATCCCAGTACATAAACTGTTCGTAAGAAACGCTTGTATCAAATCCCCACTTTTTTAATGCCTCCAACATTTCTCTATGGTCGGCCTGCTGCATCAGGCTGATAAAATATCCGTTGCAGCTATAAGCGACAGCGCTCTCCATTGAAAGTTCCCCATGATACGCATTTTCGGCACAGTTAATCTCCACCGTCCCGTCTTCCGTTGAGAAGCTGTGATTCGCAGGTACACAGTTATATACATAGTCTTCCAGATTTGGATTTAATGACAGCGCCGTTGCCGCCAGTATGGGTTTCATCGTACTTCCCGGATGCATCGATTCGCCAAACACATCTCCATAGGCAGCAAGAATTTTTCCGGTTTTATAATCAGAAACGATGACATAGGCTTTCTCATGCCCATTCTGGCATACCAGCCCTGCAACATACTCCTGCAGGTGCTTGTCCAATGTCAGCCTGACGCTTCCGCCGGTTTTCCTGTCGGCGGGATGAAAAAGGGAATGGATTCCCCACCGGTTATCCTCTGTTCCGAAAACCCAGGCACAATTTCCAAGTACTGTTGTTTTAGATAAAAGCGTCGAATGAATATCCGGCCCCAGCACCTGCTCAAATGCTTTTCTCGTTTCCTCCGTGCTCCAGCGCAGGCCATCGCCATTTCCAGCCACGATCACCTCGCCCTTTCTGTCAAAAATCGTACCGGGCGTATACATTTCAGACAGGAGAATTGTCTGCCCAACAGACATCGGCGTAACTTCACTGTGTGAATATACACGAAATCCAAACAGTCCGACAATCCATGCCATACATGCAAGAAAAATGAGATATAGATTGACTGCATAATGTTTTTTTCGAAGTTTAATCATTCACTTTCACCTTCTTTCCTGATAATCCGCAATGTACGGCCATCAGCACGGTCAACATAATATTTACGGCAGCGCCGTCTGAAATCCATGGGAAACCAATACCCGCCGTGATAAACGAGCCAAAGCACGACGCCGTATCCACCAGAATAATAAACCCTACAATCAGGCCGCATGTCAGATTAAGATATTGATCATAGACACAAAGGCCGTCCGGCTGAATCAAAAACCATCGGACAAGCAGAACGCCGAGTATGAGCACTGCAATCAAAACAAGTGCAGAATAGTCATTCAAAAGCGTCAAAAGCGCATGATCTGTATTCAGTGTTTGGTAAAGAGCCGGAGAGAGGCTGCCGATGCCATTTCCCCACCACCCCATCTGATAAATATGGCGGAACAGATATAATACGGTCTCGGCTTCTTCAGCCAGGCCGGCATCCTGACAGGCCCGCACCGGATTCATCCAAATCTGAATACGAGCTGATAAATGACTGATTTTAAGACCGGCTATGGCAGCTCCTCCGGCACAGGCCGCTGAATATAACAATTTCGTCACGCCATTTTTACATCGAATCATAAAAAGTACTGTCGTTGTCAGTCCGAGAATCAAAAGCAGGCCAAACTCGTTGCAGACAACACACCCGCCATAAAGAACAAAGGTATACAAAAGGAATCCCATCAGATTCCAGGGCAGGTTCCGAACACTTGGCACACTCCCCCGATATCTCTCTTCTCTGTGGGATACAAAATAAGCCGCGGCAAAAGGAAATCCCATAAGGACAAGTCCAAAAATCATCATCCCCGCAAATTCCAAATATGAGCCATAAACCTCTTCCCCTGTGATTCGCGCACCATATATGACAATCGGCAAAACAATAAGAAGAAGAAAATTGCATATACGAAATTTATAAATTCTGGTATAACGAACGAGCAGAAATACCGTAAAAAACACCAGAAGCATAAGCAGCAAATCTCCGGTGTATCCGCTGAAAATACCCGCCGCTTCCGCTGAATCCGTCTCAATCTCCCAGCAGCGATATCCAATGGAGAGTCCAAAATTCATAAATACTGCTGCAATGAAGATTCCTTTCCCGGACTGTTTTTCTTTGTCTGTTATAAAAATGACTGTCATGAAAATTGCAAGCAGAATCACTCCTATGCGATATCCCGCCTGTGGCACGGGCGAAGAATAATGAATGGATTTTAATGTCCATACATACAGACAGCCACTGAACAACATGTAAACCAGCCATAGCATCTATGTCACCTTCTTTCTTATAAATTCGAGTTCCAGACCGGCTAACGTTACTTTTGTTCTGTCCGGTATTCCAATCCTTTTTCCTTTATCTGCTTCATAAATATAATGGTCAATATGAACCGTTCCCCTGATGACTGTCAGGAACAGACAATCTGACTGAACATTGATATATAAACGCACCCTTTCCCCGCCGATATCGAGATATAAATCATCGGTCAGCCGATTTCCCGCCAGATATCTATCCTCATACAATTCAACCTGCTGTGTCTGGCCGCCCAGGGCAAGCAGCTTTGTACGAAAATTTTTCTTTGCTGCGCCTGTTCTTCTGGCCCGAATCAACCATAGAGGAATATCTTTGCTGTCCATCCGTCTCTGCTTCAAAAGCATTTCAATCAGTTCTATCCCTGTGAACAAAATCAACAAGCATACTGTGCATACCTGAAACACAGTCCCGTTCATGCGTCACACCTCCTATAAAATGACAAACAATAAAGACATATCCTAAGATATGTCTTTATTGTAAATCCTTATTGAATTTTTAGATGAAGGAATGAGTAAACGGAGAACACAATATTGAAAGAGGTATTTTATAAATGAAATTTAAGAAATTATGCACACTCCGGGTAGTTCAGCGCCGCCCAAAAATGTTTTCTGGCTTTCATGCCCAAATCGTCCAAAAGAAGATGGCGCATATTTCCCCCGCTCCCTCCAAGATCCCATGTCATATCAAAATGACGCCAGGAACCGTCAATAATCTGGACAATATTCCACGCATGCCCTCCAAAGCCGCCGCCGTCCGCATCGCCGCTGATATAATAAACCGGGATTTGAAGATATCGAAAGATATAAACCATCGAAATCGCATACCCATGGCAGACGCCATGCCACAGCAAAGTTTCCAATGTATAAGCATGGGGCGGAAATGCGCCGTCGGGCAGATGCTCTTTTGTATAATGATAATGATTCGATATATAACGGTAGATTTCTTCCAGAATCTGTGCATCGCTCATCCATTTTTGCTTTATGCTGCTGTCAAGTATTTCCTTCACAATACCGTTAATTTTTTTTAACGTTTCATCTCCATCGGTTTTATAAGGCAATTCAAGTTTAATCCTTCCTTCATTCTTATATTCAAACAAACAGCATTTTCCATAATCCCAGATAATATCTGTCTCCAGAAAATCCTCCCTGAGTGCGGAGTAGATTGGAAGAACATCCTCCCATAAACCGGCAAAAGAAACTTCCGGTTTTCTGCTCAAAATAGCTGCCAGTATCTCCGAATAAGCGTTCTGCTGACTGGTATTCAGATTTCCAAAGCCGCCACGTTTCATTGGCTGGCCATACAAAACATCCAAATCATCAATCACGCAGCATCTTCCCCGGCCATGTTTTTTCCGGCTGTACCCACTTGCTCCTAAAACAGCGGTATCTTCTGCTTTATAGGAAAGAGTCTCCAGCACAGACATTCGGGATTTAATCACCGCCACAGCGCCTGCATACGCAAACAGTTCGCCGGATAACAGGAGTTTCCCCTTTCGCGCCTGATGAATCGCACAAGCGCGACTCACAGCGGAGAGAATCGGCGAAATCAGTTTTTTCACGATTTTATCAAATTCCTGCCGCCGGATTTGAAGCTGAACAGCTTTTTTTCTGTTTGAAAGCTGAAAGCGAATAACTTCTTTTGATATTCTGTTATATAACATTCTTCGGGCCAGTCCGCTGACCTGTAAGCGCATCATCCTCTGGTTTTCAGAATCCGCTGACAGTCCGGCTTTCAGTCTGTCCAACTGCGCGGAAAAGAAGTTCATCATGGCATCCTCAAGCCCCAGAAATCCAAAATCGATTCTATGTACCGCTTTAATACTCCGAATTCCCAGTTCATTTTTCATCACACATATATCTGTAAAGGTATTCCACATATCAATAATAAAAATATCCCTGTCGCCGGCTGTAATAGCCCCCTGACTGACATAAAATTCCGCAATGGCGAGCGGCGAGCAGATTTCATCTGCGACCCGGCCGCCGAGCTCCTCCGCCTTTCTCTTCATATCCGCTTTTTCTCTGTTCAAAGTGCCGGCCGGAATCAGGAGGGCCGTCGATTTCCCACCGCCCAGAATGTCTCCGACCTTTGTATCACCGGCAAGCATCATCGGTCTGCCCCACTGTTCATGAAACCCGGCCAATTTTTCCATCCCGGACATCAAATCACACTTCACAACAAGGTTTGAGTATTCTCCCATTTTGTTTTCCACCTCCTGTTCTCCGGTCATCCGAACACTCAATAAACTTTTTTCAACTTATCGATATCACCTTTTTGAACCATAATCTCATCGGCTTCCAGCAGCGCTTTTGACTCCATTGTTACCTTTACCGTTTTTCCGCTTTTAGGCTCTCTTCCCTCCAGCGCCAATATACCATTTTCATTCAGAGTAAAAGTGACCTCGATATCAGAGCCCTTTGGTATATCATCTGTGATTTCTAACATACAATTTCCCAATAAGTCATCCGGATTAATATCCACATACCTCTCGTTTGAGGTTGTTTCATATACTCTCAGATTAACCTTCTTCTGGTTCTCACAACTTGTAAAAAAGTATTTCTTTTTAGATATTGGAAGTTCTGCTGAACGGAAAATCATATTACAGATTTTTCGCTCGCCATCATCTCCCAACCGGGCAGCCAGCCCATAGCTTCGGGTACTGACTCTGTTCAAATGTTTTGGCTTGAAAGATTTCTTCACGGATAACCTTTTTTCTTTCGAGGTGCCGGATAATATCTTTGCATATACGGCCGCCCCCTTTGCAACCGCCTCATCCTGATCCTTCGCAATGATTTCTGTATCCGGGAATAATTTTCGAAGCAGCTGCTCGATCTGCGGCATTCTCGTGGCCCCGCCAACCATAATAATCCTGTCAAATTCGCTGACGCCTTTATCAAACAAATCCAGCATCAGTTCCTGCACAACCTTGCGCACCCGTTCAAGCAAATGGGCTGTGCATTTATCGAATTCATCCCGCGTCACCTCCACAGGAACACGCCCCTGTTTGGTTGAAACATTTATTTTTGTTTTTTCCTTTTTAGAAAATGTTTTCTTCGCACGCTCAACCCCCATTAAAAGCGCCTCTTCATCATCCAATTGAAGGGTCTTTCCTATAAGATAGTTCTCTTTGATGTACTTTACAAATGCCAGGTCCCAATCTGAACCGCCAAGATGGATATCTCCGTTGATGGCAATCTCGTTAATCTCTCTCCCGGATACTTCGGCAGCCACAAGGTCCAGAGTGCCTCCGCCAAGGTCAAAAACTAAAACAATTTTATCTTTTAAATCATTCAATGAATCACAATGATATAAGGCCGCCACCGGCTCATCCAAAATGTCCCGAACATTTAAACCAGCCATTTTTCCCGCCTCTATCGTAGCCTGCCTGGCCTCGGAATTAAAATAGGCCGGAACTGTAATAACGGCATCTGTTATTTTCTCCTCCAGTTCTTCATAGGCGCTCTCAACGGCTTCTTTAAGAACCAGGGCAGATACCTGCTGCGGTGAAAAGGTTTTTCCATCAACAGTAATCGCCTCCTTACTGATTCCCATTTTCCGCTTAAAAAACATCGCTGTATTATCGGGATACAACAATGCCCCATCCCGCGCTATGGAACCCACCGTATATGTCTCACTGTTTTCAAAATAAACTGCGGACGGGAGCAGATTTGTTCCTTCCTGATTCACACAGCACTCTCCGCGTTTTCCAATTTCATCATAATAGCTGATGACTGTATTTGTCGTTCCAAGATCTATTCCTACTATTTTGCTTTGAAATCTTGTCATACATACCACCTTCCGGATCTATTTATAAATGCCAACGGCAACGTCAATTTTTTTCAGAACAAGTCCATGCCAACGGTAGCCGGAACTGTACACCTTGCAGATTACATTATCATCTTCTGCTCTGCCAACATTAATACGCTCAATAGGCTTCTGAATCTCAGGGTCAAATATTTCTTCAACCTGACATTCCACAATCTCCACACCCCTCTCTTCCAGCATGTCCGTATATTCATTAACATACATGGAAAGCAGGCGATATCCCTGTGTATGGGTTTGTTGTCTCTGTTCATAAATTTCCATATCCCTCAGCATGGATTCCCTCATTCGAATATAAGTCATCAGATACTGTTTCTCCTGATGGCGTTTCAGCTCCTGATATTCTTTATAATAAAGATTAAGAATTTCCTTCTGTCGGTTTAGCTGCTCAATAAGTTCATTCATCATTTCTTCCTGGCGCTCCATACACCGCTTCATTTCGTGAAACTGATGGATGTAATTTTTCCGCATATGCTTTTTGGTGATTCTATGATTTGGCATATGAGTTCCCTCCCTCAAATAACATTTGTAAATTTCCTATTAAAATAATCTATAAGTCTTTCCTTAGCCAGCTTCGTCTTTACAATACTCAGCCATGTAAGCATCGGCGTATCCGAATCCTCCGGGTCATACTCAAATCGTACCTTATCCCCGTATCTCAGTGTTGTATCCAATGCAGCCGGCGTCCGGCTCTTATTAATATACGCATTTTTTATATGAAGGCCAACCTGTTCACCGATGGCAAAAGCAAAGTCAAGAACCGTTGAAGCCATATCAATTTCGTATTCTGCACCCGATGAATCATAGACAAGCATCGATGGAAGAGCCGCATCCATATGTTTCTCCAGCCATCGCGAAAGCGCTTTCGTGGCTTCCCGGGAATGAAGATACTCAAACCATCGAACCGTTGCATGGGGAATATCGCTTCCCTGATTCTGCTGATTGTAATCGGAGACAATTTCCACCATATCTCCGGGATTTAACCGGGTATAAATCGGCGTCCGGGATGTTCCGCCGTTCAAATAGGCATACTTTGCACAAATCCCAATATTGGCATCAATGGCAAAAGCAAAATCAAGAACCGTGGCGCCGTCAACAATAGACATGGGAGACCCGTCCTTTCTGAATACAGGAATCATCTTCTGCTCCGGTCCTCCCGGCTCTGCCGTATTTACATACCCCAGTCCATTGCGAAATTCATTAAACTCCGAGGAAACCAACAAGCCATGGGTAAACTCCAAATGTTCTGTCTCAGACTGCACAAATAATCGATATGTATTGCCATACCAATCTTTCATGATATAATAGGTTTCATAATCATCCTGATGGTGACCGATAATCGTAAACTTATAAGGACTTTCATGAAGCCTGTCATAAAAAGCGAAAAACAAATTGTCCGGACTGTCCATATAAAAGTCACTGGAAATAAAATAAACATCAAACAATGGAACAACGTGTTTATTAAAGACCCCTTTGACATCGTCCAATGCGCTGAGTTTTCCTGATAACTCGGAATGAATACTGTCGATGCATCTTTCTTTAAAATCAAAGGATTCAACAAATCTTCCCAAACGTCCATCCTCAAGTACCATGCGCCGGCTTTCTTCAATCAAACCATAAGCGCCATAAAGAGTATCTTTATTTTTTCTCAAAATATCCGTATATGTATCTTTCAGTTCCCGATGCTGTTCAGGATTCTCAATCTGCAGGCAAAGATCTCCAAGGATATCCACAAGATGATGAATATGCAGCTTTTTCGCTGCCGGAATAATAATAGTCCGCGTATGATACGCTTTCGCCTTCTGCTGCTCTTCAGGGAAAGGCGAAATTGTCTGAAGATTATTGATTCTGTCTGCACACTTAATATATACCGCCTTCTTAACCCTGGCTCCTTCATTTAAAAACTTGACATCCGACATAATATCCAAATCGAGCTTCGACATAGATTCATCCGGCGCAAGCATCGCGCCGACGCTTGTCACTACATCGACAATATCCGCAATATTTAAACCAAATTCAGTCTCAAGTTCCCTTTTGGTGACATCGCAATCTTCGATAATATCATGAAGAATCGCAGCCGCAACCACATCGCTTTCATGGCCGCAATCGGCAAGAATTTTCGCTACCCGCAGGGGGTGCATGATATAGGGTTCCCCCGTCTTTCTTCTTGTATTTCCATGGGCAGTAAGCGCCAGAGTATAGGCCTTCTTCAGGAGTCCCACATCCGGAAGTCCATGCTTCTTCATCTCAGCAAGAATCAGCGCAAAGTACTCCTGGATATCGGCCCTCTCATTCGGAGTTAACGGTTTTGCCTGCTTTTGAGTTTTTTCTTCTGTTGGAGTCATTTCATTTCACCTCCGCACGCATATTCGCCTTCACTCTTTTTATATAATGATAGAACAGGTCATCATCAGTCTCGGACACAGTCACTGAACGGAACAGGTTCTTTTCTACAGTGTCATTGACAATTTTGTCCATATAATTTCTCACAAGCGTTTTCTTCTGCTCATCCGATAATTTAGAAAGTCGGTCACTCTCTTCGACATCTGCTCTGTAGAGTTCTGTTGTGAACTCAACCAAACCATCAATTGTATCATAGGTCTTAATTCTCGGATAATGCAGCAGTAAATGGGATGCTAATTCCTCCTCGGATACATCCAGAGAAGCATTGGCCAGCGCAATATACTGAAGACAGGGCTTTGAATCCCGCCCCTTTGAAACAGACAGCATTGTTCCAAGCCCGCCGATATATTGTCTCGAATTGCTGTCCGGCCGGTGGAAAATCATCTGTACCCTGTCCCTCGTATTCTCAAATCTGAGGTTAATATAAAAATGTTGGTTGGAAAATTCCAGTTCTCCATAATATACATGCTGCCCGCCGCCGGAATTGATAATCATACTACGGCAGAAAGATGGATTTGCCTTACCATCTTTCAGTACATTTTTATAAAATGAATCGGCCCGCTCCTTGCTCATATTGAAAATGGCCATGACGCTGTGTTTGTCCGTCCTCGGATTCTTCTCAATATACATAATGCCGCTTACCAGCGAATCCCCATGGGTATGTCTCTCCCGTCCCCTAAGCGCTGATGTATCAAAATAATAAAACTGGTAAACGCCCAGGTACTTCATATCATTCGCAACCGGAAGGTTATCATCCGCTCCATTTTGGCACTTCTCCGTGACTTCAATATCCGTAAAAAGAAATTCATCAATCGAATAACCGAATCTCTTAACTACATTCGCCAGACAGGGAAACAGCGGCGGCATCTGCTCTCCTTTAAAAATTCTCGTCAACTGAGGCGCGCTAATATCCAGAATATCGGCCAAATCTTTTTGAACCTTAATATCATACTTAAACATAATATAATTCAAATTCTTCGAAATTTTTTCGCGTACTTCCAAATCATCAGCCACAGCCTGTTCCGCTGGAAGCTTATACTTTTTCCGAAGTTCGTTCATCCTTTTTTCGTCCGCCATAAAAAATCCCTCCTCATAATAACAGCTTCTATACTATCATTATAAGAAGGGAGTCTAGGAATGTAAATCCTTCACAATTTAATTATATTACATATTTGAAATTCGATTTCTTTTTTTGAAACAGGCGTGCCAGCGATTATTCCCGGCTTTATGCAGACTAACGTCCAAAGCCAACCTTCCTGAATACTTCCTGACACTTTTCCGATGCAATCGCATTAGCTCTCGCCTTTCCTTTATCAAGAACTTCATCGACAAATCCGCTCTTTTCCAACTCTTCATATTTCTTTTGAATTGGTCTTAATGTCTCCAAAACGACCTCGATAATTTCCTTTTTGAAATCGCCATATCTTTCCATACCTTCAAACTTTTCAATGGACTGTTCCAACGGCGTTGTTGTTAATGCCGAATAAATAGTAATCAGGTTCGAAATACCAGGCTTCTTTTCTTCGTCAAACCATATTTTACCATCTGAGTCCGTCACCGCTCTATTTATTTTTTTCTTAATCTGACTTTCAGAGTCAAGCAAAAAAATCGAGCCGTTAGGATCTTCAGCCGACTTACTCATTTTTTTCTCAGGATATTGCAAATCCTTTATTCTTGAGCCCACCTTTGCAATAATCGGTTCCGGCATTTTAAATGTCTCTCCATACCTGTTATTAAATCTCTGGGCAATATCCCGAGTCAGCTCGACATGCTGCTTCTGGTCCGCGCCAACCGGAACAATATCTGTGTCATACAATAATATATCCGCAGCCATCAGAACCGGATATGTAAACAGACCGCAGCCAATATTTGTATACTTTGAACTCTTATCCTTATACTGAGTCATGCGATTCAATTCACCCATATATGTGGTACATTCTAAAACCCAGGTCAACTGATTATGCGCAGGAACTTCAGACTGAATAAAAAATGTACAATTCTCAGGATCCAATCCGCACGCTAAATACAGCGTTGCAAAACGGCGGGTTCTTTCTCTGATAAGTTCCGCTTCTTTCTGGGGTACCGTAATCGTATGCATATCCGGAACAAACAAAAAGGAATCATATTCTTTTTGATATTCCAAAAATTGCCTGATACCTCCGCAATAGTTTCCGATTGTTAATTCTCCGCTTGGTTGAAGCCCTGACAACAGGCGTTTCTTTTTTTCCATTTTTTCCTCCTATACAAATGCAATTATTCACTATAATGTTAACACTTAATTACAGTATACTCTGCTTCGCGGTTAATAATATTCCACCAGCCGCTTATTATAACGGCTGAATCCGCAGAATCTAAGTATACAGTTTTCCCTTTCTTTTGAAAGCGCTGCCCTCTGTCCGACTGGGGTTCATCATAAAAGTCGACACCCGGCAATAGGAAATAACTCATCTTATCCGATGGCACAACCTTAAATGTTTTCTCCAAATTCTTTCCATTTCCGGAATAAGCCAGTCCCTCTGTTATCAATACATACTTCTCCCACCATTCCGGAGGAAACCATGCAAACAATTCTTTGTGATATTTCATCCTTCCTTCTTCACAATGAATTTTCAGCTTTGGACCTAAAAATCGAGGGTGTTCCTTTTTTATCATAAAACATGCTTTCATGAAATTGCTTATATACATAAATGGCAATAAATCATCATCTATCTCACTTTTGTATATTCTTTTCAACACTTGAAGATGATATTCATCCACAGACATCTCTATTGAGATGTTATCGTAATCAGCAAACAGGGAATCTAATGCAGCTTTCGTCTTATACACTCCTTGCTCGCCCTCGTCTATATTAACAAAAAGTCGACCTGATGTAAATATTTGAATCGGTATTTCTTTTCCTAAAACCTCATGTATCCTGGCAGCTATCTTCCCGATGTCCCTGTTGAAAAACGGTTCTCCGCCGGATAACTTGATAACTGAATATTCCATATCCCTTAACTGTTCAATCAATCTGTAATGCCACTCTATCGGTTTAATGCGGCCCAATACAATGTCGCTCGACCAACAATGTTTACAATTCCCGTCACACGAAGGATAAATAAAATATACAAGCTCTTTATCTTTCATAGATATCCTCCCACAGTAACCATTCTTGTGCCTTGCGTGCAAAATGACAAAACGCAGAATCCACATTCCAGATTGAACCATGCAGCATATCGGCATTTCTTGGGCATCCCCCGCCACATATCGCTAAAGCAGAACAATGAGTACACTCTTCAATATTTAAAGGCGAGCGTCTGCTCCATTCTATAAATGTTTCATCTTCATCCGGATAATAGTTTAAATCAAACACCGTGTGCGTAAAGGTTTTTCGGCTCCCCATATATCCCTGACAAATTCCAATCTGTCCATCTGTACTAACGCTTATCTGTTCCCCACAACCGGTACAATCTGATTTTATTAGTTTTTTATCAATAAAAGCATTTACCTTGTGTCCCATTCTCCGTTCATAAACATATGGATATTTATATTGTATCAACTCCTGAACTTTAATAATGGAATCCGCAAATTTTTCTTCATACTCAGGGTCGTAATAATTAAGTCCGGGAATAATAGACACATGATTGAATCCCATCCCGGTAATAGATAAATCCTCAATCAAAAACCGGATAGTTTCCTCATATTTATCGAGCCCCTCCTTGGCCATAACGCAGGATACCGCGGGCTCAATACCTGCAGCCTGCAATACTTTTATACCATTTATTGTTTTCTCAAAACTCCCTTTACCATCATAATCAATACGATTTGCGTCATGGACTTCCTGAACTCCATCCAGAGAAACAGATACCATCACTCCGAATTTTTTAAGTACATCCGTCATTGCCGGCTCAATTAATGTTCCATTAGTAATAATAACTTTATCGAATTTTATTTTTTCCTCTTCTTCCTTCTTTTGAATATATTCTAAGGTTTTCTGTAAAACCTTCCAATTCGCCAAGGGTTCTCCACCATAAAAAACAACTGTAGGAGCATTATTTTCAACATGCCCTCTGCGAACTATCTCTACAAATTTATCAACGGCTGCCTTTGCCACGTCTTCACTCATTGTTTTTCGAGTATAGTTTTCGGGCTGTCCCCCTTCAATAAAACAATACTTACACCGCAAATTGCAATAATCTGTCATATGCAGTACCATTACTCTGATTTTAACGCCGTTAAAAACTTCACTCCTAATCTGCTCCAACAGTAATTCTTCATCCGTATCATAGGGTATTATCATATTTTCGGAAAGCATCTTGTGAAAAATTGCGTCATCATATTCAACATTGTTTCCTGCGATATACGCCTTTATTTTATCGAACTCCATACATGGAATATAAATTGTCGAAATCGTCAATGCATTATAACAACAAACAACCCCTTCACGCTCAAACACATGAAAAAAACGTGAAAATTTATATTTCATATCCGTCATATCTGTTTTCTCCCCATTCACTATTTAGCAATTCTTCAAATGAGATTTCTCCATCCATCCAACAATATATTTTTCTCTTTAGATTATCATTCGGAGCATCCACATAAGACCCACTATTTGAGCATATATCATAAAAAAGCTCTTTTATTATAAAGGGAACAATTTGTTCACTGAGCTTCCAACGCTTACACTCTGGCATCTGATTACCTATTTCTGATTTATAAAAGTAAAAATGTGATAATTCATGAACTATAATTTCTAAAATACGCTCTTCATCTGCATTTGTCGGAACAATAAATATCTTCTTATGAATATTTCTCAGATATAACGGCGAAACACATATAACAGCAACAATCGTATCCTCCACTGTATATCCGAAGAGTTTATCAAGCCTGGCAATGACGTCATCTTTATGAACATTCCACACTTTTCTGTAAAAAACAGCATTTTCCCGGATATTTTTATAATATCGAATATATGTTAATAATCCACCCAAAGTACTAAAATGATTATAAAAAGCAACCGAAAGCGTGGGCACATTTTTACAAAAAAACTCCCACAACTCTGGCTGCTCATTCTTGACAATATATAGCGATTCAAAATATATCTTTCGCAATGCTGTATCAATTATAAGTTTCATCGCAACTATTCTGTACTACCTTTTTTCAACTTTTAATTCCGTATTCCGTACCTTTTTCACAAGTTTCTGGATATCAACCACTGTAGATGCTTCACAACACCAACTGGCCGCAATGTTTTTCTTAATCTTTTTCATAATAAGCACCTCCATCACCTTAAATCTTTGTTATTTATGATACTACAAAGCACATAAAATGTCAATCAAACAGCCTCCTGGCCATCGGAGATGTTACTGAGATTTACTTTGAAATTTTCTTTTATATGCAGTATACTTATAAAACATAATGCATTATTCAAAGCACAGTGCCCGGAGGTATCTTTTATGCAATCCACATATATCCTAAAACCCATTGCCCATATCCACAATGATTTCCCTGATAAATTCGGTATTCCCCGTCAGAGCGGACTGGTCGATGCCCTGAAAGCTGAAATTATTTTTGAACCGGAATATCGAAACCCGGATGCTTTCCGTGGGCTGGAAGATTATTCACACATCTGGCTCATTTGGGGATTCTCCGAAAGTATGCGGAGCAGCTGGTCGCCTACTGTGCGTCCGCCCCGCCTCGGCGGCAATACCCGTATGGGCGTTTTTGCCACTCGTTCCCCTTTCCGTCCAAATCCCATAGGGCTTTCTTCAGTGCGCCTCGAACGCATCGAATTTCATTCAGAGCACGGCCCGATACTCCATATCCTTGGAGCAGATTTAATGGACGGCACACCGATTTTTGATATCAAACCTTATCTTCCTTATGTGGACAGCCACCCGGAAGCTTCTGAAGGTTTTGCCGGTCCGCTGAAAAATTACGCTCTCCGCATCGAGTGTCCGCCGGAACTTCTGGAACAAGTGCCAGCAGACAAACGAAAAGCTCTTCTTGCCCTTTTAGCCCAGGACCCAAGACCTTCTTATCAAAATGACCCGGAGAGAATTTACGGTCTTCGCTTTGCCGGAATGGAAATTAAATTCCGGGTGGAAAAAGATGTTTTGTATGTCATTCATATAAAACACTTATGATTAAAAATAACCCTCGGCAGTGGGGCTTGCCCCACGCCGCAGATGCACCTTCACCTTCCCGATATATAGTGCTGTCAAGTTTCTTCTATTATTTTCCCATTAATTTTTTCTCATCCTTCTTAACCTTTCTCTCCAGCTTTTTCAAATCCTCCGCCGGAGGCAAATTTTCCGGTTTTATTCCTCTTTGTTTTAGCATTTCCCGGACACTTAAATTGTTTTGTACATGTTCCTCTGTAATAGGTGACTCACCATATAAATCTTTCTGCTCAACATTATAATTTGTCATTTCTGTTGACAGATTTTTTGCCGCTATTGTCAATGTTGGAAGAAAATCTGCCAGAGGTCTGCTTTCTTTTACTCCTATCCGCGCTTTCATATCCTTGGTCGTAAAGCCACCAAAAAGTGCCTGGTCTCCTTTGGATCTTATCCTCCCAAAGCCTGCATCATCTACCCCTCGCTCATAAATATTCTGCGATAATCTTTTCTCAGATTCCTTTAGCTTTTCTCTCGCACTTAACCGCTCAATCAGTTGAATCCTGTCTTCAATAATTTCCTGTTTTCTCGTTTGAACAGCAAAATAACTCTGTGCAAAAGCAATCTCATTTTTTCTTGAATCCCCATTCTGAGCAATCAAATAACAGGCATATCTGGTCAAAGCATAATCTTTAACACCTCTTTCCGCATTTTTAGCTAGTCTAATCATTTTCGTGACGCCACGAAAATGATCTTCTACATTTCCTCCGGCATTTTCACAGGATACCATAGCTTTTTTTACAACCAATTCAAAATTCTCCCACCTGGAATACCCCAGTAAAGGCTGCAATTCTCTTGCATACCAAAATTCCATTTCTCTATCTTCTGATATATGAATAATATCGTCAAAAAGTTTTTTTAACTTTACAATCATTTTCGCATCCATAGTACTCTCCTTCAAAAATATCCCTCACTTTTTCTGCTGATATTATAGCCGTACTTTCAATACTGCTTATAATACCATTATAATTGCCTCCAAAATAATTCCTGCCACCAGGCTAATCAATATTCCCCCTAATATTGTACACGTCACAATTCCCATTATTGGATGCCGTATTTCCCATTTTTTCATCCTCCCATATAGTTTCTGTTCCAAAATGCTTTCCCTATCCCAAAATGAAATTGACTGTAAACTTATATTTGAACCCGACTTCTTTTCCTCTATTATTGTTCTGTTGTGAAGTAAAGGAAGCAACTTTATAGAATACACAAACAACCTGATATATTGCTCTTCACGAGCACATTTGAGAGATTTAACAGATATGTATATATTATCATACGTATATTCCATACTTTCTCCTTCTTTAAAGCTGCTTTACTCTAAACAGTTCTGCATATTTGAGTAACCGTTTATATTGCGGTTCACTATCCTTAACACAATCTATGAATTCTAATGTCATTTGCGGTTTCAAACGCCTTACATCACAGATACTCCGTTCAATATCATAAATATAATAACTGCCAAATTCTGTCTCCTGCTTTCTCTGTCCAATTTGGAAATTAGTGCCCGAAAAATAGTGCCTTTTTGTCGGGAAATTCATTTTTAGTACACTGCGATCTGTCCTCTCCGTAGCAACTGATATATATTCCGGTTCCTCCGCAATCACTTTTTGATAATAAAGGGCACTTTCCATGCAGATAACAGCCCGGGGGTTGCTAAGGCATACTTCAATGCATTTGTAATCCTGTGGTTTTTTATCTTGTCCTTCCACCAGCCAATAACATCCATGACATACCTTTTCTAAATATCCCTCTTCTGCCAAAGTAGCTATCTGACGATTTGAAAAGCCTTCTTCAAGAAGTACTTTTGTTCCTACATAGCCTCTATATTTTTTATATAACCTTTCTAATTTGACATATGTATTGGTTCTCATAAGCAAATTCCCCTTATGCATTTTTTATTACACATATTATCGCATTTTTACTTACACATGTCAACTCTATTTTTACGCACCCCCACTTCCCCCCATACACAATCATCTGCATTTCCTGTCTGCCCTACACCGGCAGACTATCCCTCACGCACAGCACGCCCCAACCAATCTGGGGATTAGGATACTCTGTAATCCCCGGCAGCGGCCTCGCGCCGCGCCGCAGATAGGCTTTCGCCTTCTCCCATATGGTGCTGTCAACTAAGGACTAATAAAATTTTATACTTTTTAATATCCCTTTGTTCTGCTCAAATTTTTTATCTCATTTCTGGCAAACCAATGCCTCATAATCTCATAAACACATGAAACTATGAGGCAAAATCAATTTTATATTTCTTTTAAAATATATTTTCCCTTTCCCTTTCCTTCAACAGGAACTACAATCTTTAATAATTGCATAGCTTCTATCGCTTTTCCTGCTTTGTAATCACCATATCCCAATTCCTTTTTTATTTCCTTACGGCCAAAAATCTGATTCAAATCAAACGTTTCCACAATTTTCTTTACATTTCCTGCAATGATCGGAGTTAATCTTTTACTGAGAACCGCACTATCAATAATCTGAAACAATGGTTCTTTAGAATCAAACAGTGGTTTTTCGGTAACTAAACCGTGGTTTTTTTCCCAAAACAGTGGTTTTTCAGTAACTAAACCGTGATATTCTTCCCCAAACAGTGGTTTTTTATCTATCATGGAATTATTTCTAATAGTCGCCTGCAACATAAATGCATTTAATCTATATTCCGGTCCTTGCAGCCCAACTGCTTCAAGCTCTTTATACATACGATCAACGCTTTCTCCATACTCCTTTACAAAGCTGTATGCTTTTAAAAATTCTGCAATTTTAGGATTTCTGGAAAAATGTGTATGCCGAATATTGTCTGTTCTTACAAGACCCGGTAATTTCCCCGGACTTTCCACAACAATTCTGTCATCAAACATTTTAATCTGGATATCTGTTCCGCGAATACTATAGTCCCGATGCGTAACTGCATTTACAATAATTTCCTGCCGGACAAATTTCGGATATTCCTCTTCCGTTATAAAAAGCCCCTCTTTTCCCAAATATGTTTTCTCTTTAATTTGTGTGTCCAAATATGCAACCGCATCTGTCACTATTTTCAAGATATTTCCTTCAAAAATAACATCTTTGATAACATTCATTTGAGTGCCAACCCGTTCCTCGGTTCCTTCATAACGAACGAATCGCACACGAGCTCTCGGAAAATATAATTGCGGATTTTTTCCAAATAATAATATTGCCGCTGAACTTATCTGTACCTTTCCATTCTTCTCTTTGACAAATCCTTTATTTTCTTTCAAATACTCTATTGGTGTCTTTGAATACCCAATTCGATCAACATATCCTTTCACAAAAGCCAAATCAATATCTTCAATATCTGCTTCCGGAACTGGTTTATCCTCGAAGAATCTTTCCCCTTTGTCATACATCAACTGCAGCCGTTCTTCAAATATGAGTTTCTTAGATTTATCTCCCACACGCATAAACACTTCATCTGCCTGATTTGCATGTACCTGCATACTTGGTTCGACGTGCATAAGAAGAACATGGTTCTCTCGCCCTTTATAATCCACACACGGCACTTTCTCTATTTCTATTTTCACAGTTGGAATACAGAAATCAAATGGTACGCGAAGAAGCTCATTTAATTTTTGAATATCATAATCAACCCCCCTCTATTCTACGTGTCTTATCCGATATTCCGATGGCAACTGTTCCACCATCTGCATTTGCGAACGCTATGATTGGTATTGCCAATGTTTTAGGAGCAATACTGACACTTTTTCTGTCAAATATCTGCATTTCTTCAAATGCCAACACTTCTTCTATTGTCATAGCAACACCTCCATTTATTCCTTTGATACGGCTAAAGACATTGTGCCACAATTGTTACTTAGATAACCTCAATTACACCTTAAGTTTCTAGATATATCCTACTTTATTATTCTCATTTTATCACAAATTCAGCCCTCTGGAAACGGCAATTTATTTTGTCCACATTCTTCTTCCACACATTGCAGTCTATTCTTAAACCCTAATTCACCCTTTCTAACACACAACGGTCTATGCTCCTACACTACACTGCCCTACACCGGCAGACTATCCCTCACGCACAGCACTCCCCAACCAATCTGGGGATTGGGATACTCTGTAATCCCCGGCAGCGGTCTCGCCCCGCGCCGAAGGTACGCCTTCACCTTCTCCCCATAGAGAAAAGGGTCGTTGCCGTCCACAATGCCGTACTGCATAAGTAGGGCGCTGCTCCCTGTGACAAAAGGGGCCGCAAAAGATGTCCCATCCACGGTAACATACCGGTCATCCGGGGCTGCCGTCCGAATTCCAACCCCCGGGGCCGCCAAATCCGGTTTGCCAATCCCATTGATATTATTTCCCCGGCCGGAAAAATCGGCATAAACATTTCGTATACTGTCATAGGCGCCTACGGAAACAGCTCTTACAGCCGTTGAGGGAATAGTCAGGGTATGGTCCGGCGACGGATAGAGGAAGCGTGTTCCGTTATTTAACACAGTATGAGTCGGCATCCATAAATTGACCCGTCCATCGGCAATCCGTTCCGGGATAAGGCGGAAACGCCACTGTCCGCTGTCCAGATAATCCTGCTTCGGAATAAAATCGACAAAAATCTCCTGGTACAGGCTGAAGGGACTTGGCTCTCCATAATAAATCAGAATTTCTGTCTGTCCCAGGGTAAACCGCTGCGGCCCCAATATCGGCTGAAAATATCCAACGCGTACTCCTTCCGGATTCACTAACTCCAACAATATATCATCCACATAAGACTTCCAAATCTGAATATTTAATGACGTCTCATAAGATTGAATTAAGAAAGGGACTTCCGCTTCCCTTCCCATCTGTAAGACTTCCTCCGTATGTCCCGCCGCATTTCCTTCATTTCCCATGCCTATGACAAAAACACTCTTTCCGAAATTGGACATATCATCCAGATAGGTTTCCACCAGGCTGTTTCCTGCATGGGAACCGTAGGTATTCCCAAAACTTAGGTTAACGGCAACCGGCCGTCCAAGTTCTACAGCTTTTTCAATAACATAATTTACGGCCTGCATCAATTCAGTGGTCCTTGGAAAGGAATCCTCCCTGGGCTGTCCCAGAGACACAACAATCAATTCGCTGTCATAGGCTACCCCCGAGTTGCCCGCGGCAATCGCTGCCACAGCGGTTCCATGACCGCTTCTGTCCGCGGTAAGCGCCTCCCCGCCTTCGGCCAGCGACTGATTTAAATCCTCCCGGGTAAACTCTCTCCCTACTGCATATCCCTCCGGCGGTGTTCCGCTGGCTGCCTGGTCCCATATATATAAAATTCTTGAAGTCCCGTCCGGATATAGAAATTCTTCATGCCGATAATCAATTCCCGAATCTATCACTGCCACAAGCACTCCCCGGCCGGTCAGTCCCAACGGCGGCACCTGCACCAGAGAAATGCAGGAAGCCCGTTTTCCCTGTGCTGTCTGAAAATAAAGCCGTTTCGGCTTTTCCACATATTCAACCTCCGGCCATTCAGAAACAGTCGTCACCATATTTTCAGGCACGGTGATTATGGCGTACTCATTATATAACTCGACAATCTGAATCCTTTCATCCGCATACTTCTGCAGATTTCCCGTATATTTTACAATTAATTCCCATGTTTTTTCCTCCTGAGAATAGCCCACATTTAAAATATATGACTTTTCTCTTTCTTCCTCTGTTGCCGAAAGAGCCAGATTTAAAAGGTTTTCTATTTTTTGATTTTCCATAAAAACTCCAATCATTTTTTATCATATCTATTCTTATTTTATCATTTCCATGTGCTTTTTCTTTACAAGCCCGGAAAAAAGCTCTATCATATCTATATTGGAAATTTATAAAAAGGAGGAAAACCTTTATGAAACGTATATTAGCCATCATCGGCATTATTCTTTTGGCCGGACTCTACCTGTCCACCCTGATTTTTGCTTTAATTGATTCTCCACTGGCTTTTACTTTATTCAAAGCTGCCATACTGCTGACCATCGCTGTTCCATGCCTGCTCTATGCCATGATTCTTGTTTATAACTACTTAAATAAGAGAAAATAGTTAAGAAAAAATAAATAAACTATAAATTCACCATTTTGAAACTTTAGAATTCTTTAATCTAAAAGACAAATTTTGGACACATTTTCCAATTATAATAAAACCATAGTAATTAATCATTACTATGAAGTGATTTGATTTTTTCATAACATCTGCCTGGCAGATTGCCAACTGCCAGGCCCCCTCGCCTTCCCCTATATATTCATATATAGTTACAAATAATAAACTCATAAAAAAAAATCGATATTTGAAAATATCGATTTTTTTATGTTTCAGCATTGGAAATATTTTACAATCGCAAAAAGAGGTACAGCCTTTTCTTCTGTACCTCAAATTTATAAGATTTCTACAATTCCGGTCCCAAAGCTGCCATAATGGACTTCATAGCTGCTTCCTCATCTTCACCGTCACAAATAATCTCAAATTCCGTATTCTGTTTAATCCCAAGACTGAGAATACTCAACAAGCTCTTGCCATTCACCGTTCGACCGCCGGATGCCAGATAGACCTCGCACTTTTTATACTTAATTGCTGCCTCTGCGATATCTCCTGCAGGTCTTAAATGAACACCAATTGGATTTTTCACAAGCACTTTTTCTTTTACCATAATCACTGCCCCCAATTATTGATTTAATCAAGTGTAAACCTGCTTTTATTATAACACATCCTGCTGTGAAAACTCCATAGAATTTCTACATTTTTCACAAACACTTTTCATCCCGAATATGCCTGTATTTTTCCCGCGTTGCCAATCCTCCGCGAATATGCCGCTCCGACTTATTCACATCGAGCACCGATCTGGCCTGTCTGGCCAGCGGCGGATTGATGACGAGCAGCCTTTCTGTGACATCCTTATGTACCGTACTCTTACTGATTCCGAATTTTTTTGCCGTCTGCCGCACAGTTGCTTTTGTTTCAATAATATAATTGGCAATCTCCACTGCCCGCTCTTCGATATAATCTTTCAAGGATAAGCCTCCGAAGACGCTGTTTTTACAATGTATGAAACAACTTCGGCAGGTATGAATGATTAATGCAGCCGCATATTTCCCAATCTGGCAGATATAGCTGCTGTCGGACACGTCTTTTTGCATCGTCCGCACCGGATACATTCCACATCATTAGCGTTTTTAACCGGGTCTACCTGCATTTGACATACCGCGGCACACTTCCCGCAATGGACACATTTATTTTCATCCACGCTGTATCTGAAAACCGATATGGGATTAAAAACAGAATAAAATGCGCCCAACGGACAAATGTATTTGCAAAACGGCCGATAAATAATCATTGAAAGTACAATGACCGCAACAAGTATAAAACTTTTCCAAACAAAAAGCCATCCAATCGCACTCCGCATAACTTTGCTCAATAATACGAGCGGAATACCGCCTTCCAGCGTCCCGGCCGGGCAAGTCAGTTTGCAGAAATACGGCGCTCCCTGACCCATAATATCCACCACAAACATCGGAAGAAGAATGACAAACACAAGAAAAATCACATATTTCAACTTTCTCAGCCACCTGTCCCCGCAAAATGTACGAATTTTTTTAGGAAAAGGGATTTTATGCAGCAAATCCTGTATCAGTCCAAAAGGACATAAAAAGCCGCAGACAAGCCTTCCGATAAGAGCCCCGATAAAAATCAAAAAACCGATAACATAATACGCAAATTTAAAGTTCCAGCTTCCAACCACGGCCTGTATCGCCCCGATAGGGCAGGCTCCCACTGCTCCCGGGCAGGAATAGCAGTTTAGCCCGGGAACGCAGACTTTTTTTGTACCGCCTGTATATATTTTCCCATGAATAAAGCCTGCAAAATGGCTGTTGGTGAGCAGCGCCCAGATTGCCTGTATGCCATGTCTCGGCCATTCATTTACTTTTATCTTCTCTCTATCCAATTCCAATACACTCCATACATATGTTGATAGCTTTCGTCAGCACCACCGCCGCTTCACCCCTGAAAATTCCATAACACATCATTAGAAGTCCTGCACCGGCTGCTGCCGGCCCCATCCAGGATTTACTCACTCTCATTTTGTTTCTCCTTCCAATGCTGCCAACTCTTTTTCAACAACTTCTGTCCATTCTTCCAAACCGGCGCTTCCGCCATAGGTTTTGCCGACAATATTTCCGTTTTTATCTACAAAAAATGTCTCCGGGTATGACTGCATATCACTTAAACGTCCATTCATATAACCGGAATCCGGTATAATCAGCGGATAGGTAATTTCAGCCTGCTTCTGCAGCATTTTTGCTTTTTCAATACCCTCCTCACTGGAATCTCCATTTTCATCCACTGTATCCATAACAACACCGACAACTTTAACGCCCTTATCGGCCATTTGCTCGGATAACTTCTGCAAATCCGGCAATTCCTGGACACATGGCGTACACCAGGTTGCAAATACATTAACCATCGTCAATTCTGCATCTTCGAAAATCTTTTCTGTACAGATATTTCCATCAATATCCTTTGTTTCAAATTTTCCTACGCTTTCCGTATTCCCCTTCGCCTTGTCCGGCGCCTCTTTCCCTGCACATCCTCCGAGCAGAGAAATGCTCAAAGCTGCCGCCATCATCACTGCCGCTATTTTTTCATATCTGATTTTCATACTAAATTCAGCTCCTTTCATATCGATGGCATCATTCTAACATGCACACTATAAAATCTCTGTTAAGAAAACAGGAAAAATCAAATTTTTATTTTATACAGATTTTATACTGAAAATGCTATAATAACAAAAAAGGAGGATTTTATATGCACATTTTAATCATAGAAGATGAAATAGCCCTCTGCAAATCCCTTGCCGACGGTCTCCGCATGGACGGTTATGAAACCGATATGTGTTTCGATGGGGAACAGGCCCTGGAATTATGCCTGACCGAAGTTTATGATTTGATTCTTTTAGATTTAAACCTTCCCGGTGTGGACGGGCTGGAAATTCTGCGCCAGTTCCGCATTTCAAACAGCTCCACCCCCGTTTTAATTTTATCCGCCAGGGGGCAGATACGGGATAAGGTGGAAGGGCTGGACCTGGGAGCAAATGATTATCTCACAAAACCTTTTCATTTTGAAGAACTGGAAGCTCGTATCCGAAGCCTGACCCGCCGAAACTTTATTCAGCGGGACATTTGCCTGTCCAGCGGAGCGCTTTCCTTTGATACAAAAACACGAAAGGCCAGTGCCAATGGTATTCCTCTCGCATTAACCCGAAAGGAAACAAGTCTTCTGGAATATTTTCTGCTCCATCCAGGTCGTATCATCAGTCCTGAGGAGATGATTGAGCATATCTGGGATGGCAGTGTCAATAGTTTCAGCAATTCCATCCGGGTACACATTTCTTCTCTCCGAAAAAAACTGCGCGCCGCCCTCGGTTTTGACCCAATACACAATCAAATTGGGCAGGGATACATTTTTAAGGAGGAATAACCATGAAAAAATTATCGATGCAATGGCGGCTGACTCTGGCCATCACCGGCCTTGTCAGCATCACCTGTATTTTACTGAATATTTTTATCGGCCACTCCGCCATCAGCAGTATGGATACGCTGCAAATTTACGCCGTCCCATCCGAATCCGGCCAGGGAAGTACACTGAATTTTGATTTTGACCCCGAAGAATTACTGACGCCCGAATTCAGCGAACAAGTTCAGCATGCAAAAACTATTTTTTATATACAAAGCGCCGCTGCAACCATCGGCATCATTCTTATAAGCAGCTTTGTCACTTATTTTCTTTCTGCCCGCGCCTTATCACCTGTCAGAGAACTCAGCGGCCGAGTCAAAAAAATTCAGGCTGAGAACCTCTCCAATCCCCTGGAAGTGCCGGAAGCCGACGATGAAATTGCGGCGCTGACCCGCTCTTTTAATGAAATGCTGGCGCGGCTTGACGAATCTTTTACAGTTCAACAGCAATTTGCCGCAAACGCCGCTCACGAACTGCGAACCCCGCTGGCGGTTATTCAAACCAATCTTGACGTTTTTCAAAAAAAGGATACGAGAGATGTGACGGAATACACCCGGATGCTGTCTATGGTGCAGGAACAGACAAACCGGTTGTCCCATTTGGTAGAAATACTTTTGGAAATGTCAAACCTTCAAACCATTCAAAAAACGGATACTATCTCCCTTTTTGAATTGACTGAAGAAGTTTTATGCGATTTGGATGCTATTGCCGAAAAAAAGCAGGTAAAACTCATTCAAAGTGAAGGGGATTGTGCCATTAAGGGCAGTTACCTTCTGATTTATCGCGCTGTCTATAACCTTATTGAAAATGCCATCAAATACAATCAGACTCACGGTTCAGTGACCGTCCAAATTCGCTGTGCCGAAGCCGAAGCCGTGCTCACCGTTTCAGACACCGGTATTGGCATCTCGGAAGATAATTTTGAGAAGATTTTTAATCCATTCTTCCGTGCAGACAAATCGAGAAGCCGCGCTATGGGGGGCGCCGGACTTGGGCTTGCCCTGGTAAAGGCCATCGCCGAACACCATGAAGGCCGCGTTGAGGTTTTGAACAGCAGTCCGGCGGGAACAACCATCGCCCTGACCCTGCCTGCAGCTAACAGCTCTGCTAAAACTCATATGTGAATTAAGCTTATATTATAAATTCAGCAATATCAGTGCAAGAAAAATCAAGGCGATTGCAGCGAGCTTTCTTCTGCTCAGCTTCTCCTTAAACAATACTGCACCCACAATGCTTATGACCACAATAGTCATTACACTATACGCTGGATACACAATGACTGCGGGCAGATGATGAAGAGCCAGCAGCAGAAAACGAGAAGAAAAATAATTCGGAATACCGATGCAGGCGCCTGCCAAAACATCCCATACACAAAGCTTCCGGCCTTCTTTGAGCCAGAGCAGAAATGCACACACACCAGCCGCCAGAAAAGTAAAAAGCAGATAGTGGTCTTTTAATTCTATCCTGCCCAGCTTATCATAAATATTTGCCATCGAGTCAGTAAAGCCGCTGACCAATAGCAGGACAATCAGCAGAAACTGATACTTAGATGTCTCCACGTTTTCCTTCTCAAATTGAATTATGATAATAGCAGCAATCGCCAGTCCGATGCCTGATACCTGAAGAAACCCGGGCTGCTCGCGAAAAATAATGATAGCCATAAGTGTCGGAATCAACACCCCCAGCTTCATAAATGTGGCAGCTAAGACTACGCCATTTTTCCTGATATTCTGCTGCAAAAGGACAAAACTGGTCAAAAACAAAATACCCGAAAACAATCCAAGGCCAACAGCAACTCCCGCCCCGGCCTCCGCCTTCCCGAAACCCGGACGCTCCATAAACAACAGGGAAAGAAACGAACAAACAGCGTAATTCACCACAAACATTCCCATATTATTCTTAATTTTACCTTCGCTAAGGCGCATAACCATTGAAACCAACGCACTGGCTATAATCGCCAATCCCAAATACAACATATCTTTTGTATATTCCTTATCCTATTTCTCCGAAAGTTCTCTTTCTAACTCAGCAATACGCTGTGCGGATAATTCCAGTGCCTTGTCCTTCTCCTGAATAATGCCGCTCTGCTCCTCAATTGTTCGGCCCTGTTCTTCAATTGTCTGACCCTGCTCTTCAATTGTCTGACCCTGCTTCTGGAGTTCCTCCTGCATCTCATCAATCATAAGCTTTACCGTATTACGGTCCATTTCCAGCAATTCTTTCGAAAACAACTGCATCACTTCCTCCACATTCCGGCAAAGCTCATAAATATCTTCGTAAAGGCTTCGGAATTCCGGATACTGTTCAATAAGTTTTAAAATCATCTCCGGTTCATCTCTGCAGAAGAATGTAAGCCATGCCTCAAGCCTGTTATGTATGTTCTCACCTTCATTGTGCTGTTTTTCTCTAAAGATGTCAAGGGGGATGTAGACAAATTTCTGAGGTATATCAATCTGAATTTTATCTTGCCATTTCCAAAGGTTTGCCGGTCATTGCAAAGGGCTCCAGCAATACATCAACCTCTTTCTCCGACAGCAGCCCCTTCTGGATAACCAGTTGTTTCACCGGCGTGCCTGTTTTCAGGGATTCTTTTGCAATCCCGGCGGCAGCCGTATATCCAATCGCCGGACAGAGGGCTGTGGAAATGCCCACGCTGGCATCCACCAGTTCCGCACAATGTTTTGGATTTGCCGTAATTCCCTCGATGCAGTTATCATTCAGCGTTCCCGCCGCACGTCCAAGAGTCTCAATGGATTCAAAAAGGTTATAAAAAACAACCGGCTCGAAGGCATTTAATTCAAGCTGTCCGGCCTCCGCCGCCATAGTAATCGTAAAATCATTTCCGATAATATTAAAAGCCACCTGGGACACAACTTCCGGGATAACCGGATTGATTTTTCCCGGCATAATGGATGAACCGTTCTGCCGGGCCGGAAGATTAATTTCCTCGAATCCCGTCTTGGGCCCGCTGCTTAAAAGACGCAAATCGTTGCACATTTTGGACAGATTTACCGCACAGGTTTTCAAAGCCGCCGACACGCTGACAAAGCCGTCCAGATTTTGTGTGGCGTCAAACAAATCGTCCGCCATAACAAAATTCTCCCCGGTAACCATACTGATATTGGAACAGATATTTTCGAGATATATCGGGCTCACATTGATGCATGAACCAATAGCGGTTCCGCCCATATTCAAAATGCGCATAAACTGTTTTGTCGCTTCAATCCGTTCAATATCCCGTTTAAGCACAGAGGCATAGGCATGAAAAGACTGGCCCAAACGCATCGGAACCGCATCCTGAAGCTGGGTCCGGCCCATCTTTAAAATAGGGTCAAACTCTCTGGATTTATCCATCAAACTGTCATGCAGTCTCCGCAGTTTCACCAGCATCGATTCCATCAAAACAAGAGTTGTAAGTTTCCCCGCACTCGGAATGACATCATTGGTGGACTGGGCCATATTGACATGGTCATTTGGATGAACCAGCGAATAGTCACCCTTCACGCCGCCCAACAGCTCAATGGCCCGATTGGCAATGACTTCATTGGCATTCATGTTTGCCGAAGTTCCCGCGCCTCCCTGAATGGCATCCACAATAAATTCTTTTTTAAAATGTCCCTCGATAATCTCATCGCAGACCCTGATAACAGCCTCTGCAATATTCGCTTCCAACTGTCCCGCATCCCGGTTTGTGATTGCTGAAGCTTTTTTTAGTTTTGCCATACTTTTAATAAATTCCGAATGTAATGGCCGATAGGTAATTGGAAAATTCTGCCGTGCCCGCAGTGCCTGAACTCCATAATACGCCGTCACCGGAACTTCCATTTGACCAATCGAATCCGCTTCCGTCCGCATCTTTTCCATTGAATTTTTCCTCCTGACAATTTCAAATAATCCTTTCTATGCCATCAAGATACACCTAAAAATTCATAAAGTAAACAGCTTTCCCAAAGATGTGAAAATAAAGCGTTTTCCCCGAATTTCAACTTTTATTTTTTAAGTTCAACAAAAAAAGACTTTATTTTTGAAAGTCTTGACCGAAAGTTTATTGCATTTTGGAACCTATTCAAGTATACTTTATTAAGTAGATTTTCTATTTTTTACAAAAGAAAAGGAGATTGGTTTATGGACCAGATTGATGCAAAACTCATAATGCTATTGCAGCAAAATGCCCGTGTCTCTCTGAAAGAACTGGCAAAAGAAGTTTTCCTCACTACTCCGGCCGTATCCGCCCGCATTGAAAAATTGGAAAAAGAAGGCGTCATCACCGGGTACAGCGCAAAAACCAATCCAGTCAAACTTGGCTATCACATTATCGCTTTTATTAATCTGGAACTGCCTCCGACACAGAAGAAGGTTTTCTATCCATTCATTGAACACATTCCGAATGTCATTGAATGTAATTGCGTTACCGGCGCCTATTCCATGTTAATGAAAGTTGCCTTCCCAAGTACCATTGAACTGGAAACTTTTATCGGAAGACTTCAGAAATTTGGTAAAACGCAGACTCAAATTGTTTTTTCAACCCCGGTTCAGCCGAGGGGTTTAAATATTCAATCAAAAGATTAAGGAGGATACTTATGAGAAAATTTATTGAAGAATTCAAAGCATTTGCTCTTCGCGGCAATGTCATGGACATGGCTATCGGTGTTTTAATCGCCGGCGCTTTCTCGGGAATCATCACATCGCTGACTGAAAATTTCATCAATCCGGTTATTTCGATGATTATGAGCGGCGCAACCTACACATCGGAAGATATTTCCGGATTTGCTACAAATTTCATCGGCTCAGTCATCAACTTCTTCATCACAGCTCTTATTCTGTTCTGCCTGTTAAAAGCTGTAAACAAGCTTATGTCTATTGGACATAAAGAAGAGGCTCCGGCTGCTCCGACAACCAAAACCTGTCCTTACTGCAAGAGTGAAATCGACATCGAAGCTACCCGCTGTCCTCACTGCACATCTGAACTTCAGTAATAAATAGTTAAAGGGCTCCGAACACATCGAAGCCCTCCATTTTTTCTACTCCGAAAATCTTCGGGGATAATAAAAATCATTTTCCTCCAGATTTTCAATATTTTCGCTGACCCATGGCTGGCCGCGCCGGACACGGAATAGCTGCATCTCAAACTTCTCTCCCCGATAGACAAAAGTAAGCGCATCCTCTATCCGGCCCTTTTTTACCTTAAATTCTGTGATATATTTCCATGGAATCAAAGCCGAATCTCCCTCCAGCTTTTTTCCGTTGGTTTCAAAAACTCCAAAATATTCTCTGGAAAAATAGAACAAATAATTCCGTGTCTGATAATAGGAAACTCCCTTATGGCGGAGAACCTGCAAAAGCAGAGTCTTCTTCCAGTTTACCTGTATCTTCGTGTGCCCCGGAACAATATTATGATGATAATACAGTCTCCGCTCCATAATAATCTGATTCACCAAATCCATCATTTAAACTATACCCCTCGCCAATGAAAATATCAGGCCTGCATCCTCCGTCCGATTTTTAACGGAAGGTTGACCCCAATCGGATTCACGATAATCCCTGCCGCATCCTTTGGCAAAAGACGCGAAATCTTCTCCGGTGTTACCACCGCCGTGCCAAATTTCGAATTCTGATTCATTACCTGGAACTTCTGAAATTCCTGGGCATCCGTAAAAATCGGCAGCATGGTTTTCCCATCCTTCTGTTTTAAAATGACAATGCCCTTATCCTCACGAACCGCAATGATAAACGAACCCTCATTATAATGGGCCAGCAATTCCTCCTGAAGTTCCTCAAGCTCCTCTGTCAGCCTATTTTGTGGTTTACTGCGTAATTCCTGCATAAAATAAAGCGCTGTCAAGTGAAACTCCCGGTTTTCAACCTTAACCATCCCCTCCGGAAGCTTCTGATTCTCCGCCCGCCGAACCAGCTCGTTCAACTGCAAAGCAATTTGAATATCCGTCCCTTTATTGACGACCAGACAGTTAACGCCCAACAGATAGAGGCTTGCATAAAAAGCCAGGAAACTTTTTCTTTCAATCTTTATCACCTGCGCCGGATTTCCCGAAGCCGTAAGATGCTCCGCCTCCTGTTCCGCATCCTCTTTATTATAGAAGACAAAAATTTCATCATCATAACTTTCCGAATCGCACAGCACAAAAGGCATGCGGGTACATTTAGAGTAAAGCACATAAACAACATCCTGCTTCTGCAATTGTATTAATGTCTTTTCTTTAAGTCCACTCATTTTTATTTACCTCTCTTTAATCCGCAAGTAATTTTTTCATCAGTTTTTTAACTTTTTTCTTACATTTTCCACAGGCTTTTCCCGCCTTTGTTGCCTTTTTTATATCTTTAAAGCAGGCTGCCCCGTCAGCCACAGCATCTGCAATATCACCTTTTGTCACATGATAGCAGGAACAGATTTCTTTTTTACGATTCATAATGTCTATACCTCCGTCAATATTGCGTCCTAATCCACTTCGCCATTCCTATTCTACCACAGGAATTAATTTTCCGATAGTGGGTTCTGCACACGGATTTTCTCCAACAGGTCAAATACCGGCCCCATATTCTGTTTGAGAAGTTGTTTTTGAACCTGATATAACTCCCGATATTTTTCCGTATTCTCTTTTTCCGGATAATAGGTCTTTTTAATTTCCAGATAACCTTCCAAACGCTCCTTAATCTCCGAAATATCTCCAACCGCATAGGCGCCGAACATACAGTTAATCGCCACTGCGCCTCCGGCATTTTTGAAGGTAATGACCTTGCTGTCCAGCATATCCGATTTCATTTGATTCCACAAATCATCTCTGCTGCCGCCCTCAGTAATCGCAATGCGGCTCAAATCCACTCCCGCACCTCTGTAAATATCTGTAATTTCCATATAATCATAACCAATCGCTTCCAAAACCGCCCGCCAAAGTACCTCCTGATTCGTATCCAGAGTCATATTTAAAAAACAGCCGCAGGCATTGGCGCTCTCGCCCATTCCCCCTGTCAGATAAGGCAAAAACAACACGCCGTTTGCGCCGACAGGAATTTTCCCGGCCCCGGCGCTCAATTCCTGATAATAATCACCATCTTCTTCTTTTTTGCAAATATTATCTTTATACCACCGCAGGGCCAGACCGCCGGTACGGATAAATCCCCAATAAAAATAGGTGCCCGGCAAAGAACCGCTGTTAAAAATGAGTCCGCTGCCCTTCCGGCTCAATTCCGGCACAATTCCGCCGGTAGACACACAAAACATGGAACAGGTTCCGGCCACATCCACAGCATGCCCTGCCTCCAAAATCCCGCTGCCAATCATAGACTGCATCGTATCCCCGGCCCCGGCGCAGATTGGAATTCCCGCCGGGAGCCCGGTTTCCTCTGCGGATTCTTCAGTCAGACGGCCGATAATATCCCATGGCCGGACAATTTTCGGCATATATTTGATATCCAAATCCAGAAGCTCCAACTGCTCCTTTGACCACTCCTTTGTATAAACATTATATCCAAGCCCCCAGCCCGACATGGCGCCCCAATCGATAAACATTTCATCTGCGGAAAGCCCTGCCAGATGGGCCAGAATATAAGGTGCATTGTGAATAAATTTGGCGCCCTTTTCCTGAAAAGCTTTGCTGTTTTTAAGGAACCACCGGGCAAACATGGCCGGAAACATGCAGTTTGCTTCCGCATTTCCGGTCTCACGCCCCCAAATATCCAAATCCATGGCATTTATCTTCTGAACATCCTTTGCTGTTCTGGAATCCAGATAATTTATATAAGGTGTGATTGCATTGCCCGCACTGTCCACTCCGGCAATACCGCAGATAATCCCGTCGCCCATAATAGACTGAATACCATTGACATCAAGCCCCTTCGCCCCCATCTGTTCCGAACATTCTCTCATACATTCTTTCGTTATTCGCAAATATTCATCCACATCCATTTCTACCCATCCCGGATTCGGATAAAACAGCGTCGTTGGCTTGCTGGCCGAAGCCACACATTCCATCGCCTCATTGCAAATCACAACTTTGACACTCTGCGTGCCCGCATCAAATCCCACATAATATTTTTCCATAAACCCCTGCTCCCTTCCGTTATCAAGCGCTGCTTTTTCGCAAACAAAAAAGCCCTGAATATATCCATACTCAGAGCTTTCCAACATCAAAAATAAATACAATATTTACTTTCTTCTCTCATCCAGACTGTACTGTCGGTTTCGGAATCGCACCGAATCATGCCTTACGGCTCGCGGACTTTACCGCCGGTAGGGACTTTCACCCTGCCCTGAAGAAATATCACTGTCTTTATTATACACCACATAAAAACATTGCACAACATTTTTATGGCTGCCTGCCCTCCAAATGCATTACAGTCTATCGCACCACTGATTGACAGCGCTGACAAGCAGGGCGGCACAGCCGGGTACCTCGGCATCATAGTATGCTTTAAACCGCTCATCCGCCGTATACATCGAGGCAATCCCCTTATGGATTTCCGGTGAATACTGCTTCAACATCATACAAAGCCACTCTTTATGGAGTTTCACAATATTTGCCGCCTCGGCGCTGTCCGCAGAAATATCTTCCCCCACGCCCTTTTTCAGAGCATTTTTTATCTCTTCCTCCAGGCCTTTAAAATGCTTCCATTCTTCTTCCGACATATTCAACATCTTCTGATTCGAAGCATCCACTTCGGAATCTCCATACTTTTCACGGATTTCTTCCCCATATTTTTCTTCATTTTCATGAATCATACTTTCTTTAAATGCCTGAAACTTTTCACTGTCCTTCATCTCACATTCTCCTTTCATTGACTTCAAGGTCTGCTTTACTGTCCAAATCAAAGCCTCCATATGTTTTCTTTGATTTTCCAACGCCATGAGATGGTCCTCCAATGCCTCCACAATATCAAAGTCCGCTTCATAAATCGCCTTTTGAATCTGTTTCAAATCAAAACCCCGCTCTTTATAAAACAAAATCTGCTGCAAAACAGCCACTTCGGATTCTCCATAAAACCGATATCCGGCCTCATTCACATATAAGGGCTTCAAAAGCCCAATGGCATCATAATAGCGCAGAGTGCGTGCACTCACTCCGGCCAGTTCCGATAATTCTCTGATACTGTAAACCATTTTCCCGCCTCCCTTGGTGTAAATTCAGCATATCCCTTGACGCTGCGTCAAAGTCAAGAAGAAATTTTTTTCTTTGCAAACTTTTTTCAGAAATAAACAAGCCGCCGCACTAAATGAAATCAGCGCAGCGGCCCGTCAGCTCCTATCTATTGTTCATCTCTGTCATTTGTCAGATTTAATTTATCAAGTATATAAAATATAAGGCTGAGCGCCATAGCTACGATACAGGCCAGCACCATTCCGGTCAACTGGATATTGCCGAATTTGACCGCAATTCCTGAAAGCCCCGTCACAAAAACAACCGATGTCAGCGTCAGATTCCTTGAGCGGCCGTAATCCACCTTGGAATCCACCAGAATACGGATACCGGAAGCACCAATCATTCCATAGAGCAAAAATGAAATACCGCCGATAACCGGGCCCGGGATTGTCTGAATCAGCATGGAAAGCTTGCCCACAAAGGAACAGACAATGGATAAAATGGCTGCTCCGGCGATAACCTGAACACTGTACACCTTTGTCACCGCCATGACGCCGATATTTTCACCGTAAGTTGTCGTTGGCACTGAACCGATCAAACCGGAAATCATGGTTGACAGGTTATCTCCAAGCAGAGAACGGTGAAGTCCCGGGTCTTTTAATAAATCCCGGCCGACAATCTTACTTGTAACGACCTGATGGCCGATATGCTCCGACGCGATAACCAATAATACCGGCAATATGGTGATAATTGCCTCCGCACTGAATTTCGGTGTCTGAAAATTCGGAATCGCAAACCAAGGCGCCGCGGCAATCTCCGCAAAATCAACGATACCGCAGGCCAGCGCCGCCACATACCCGGCAATGACCGCGATCAAAATCGGTATGACTGACAAAAATCCGCGGAACACAATATTTCCAAACACGGCAACACCTAAAGTTACTAAAAATACGATAACATTTGCAGGGACGATCACCTCATCCAAAAGTCCCGCATTGCTCGCAGCATTTCCGGAAAGTTCAAGACCTATCAATGCCACAACCGGCCCCATAGCCGCCGGCGGCAGCACAATGTCAATCCAATCCGAACCGAATTTATAAATAATCAGCGCCAGCACACAGCCGCAGAAACCGACAACCACAAAACCGCCCAGTGCATACTGGTAGCCCATCTTACTGATAACAATTCCTGCCGGCGCAAGGAAAGCAAAGCTTGAACCCAGATAAGCCGGCGCCTTTCCCTTCGTAATCGCAATAAACAGCAGCGTCCCCACACCATTCATAAACAGCACGATGGCCGGACTGATTCCAAATAAAAACGGTACAAGCACAGAAGCCCCAAACATGGCGAACATATGCTGTATACTCAGCGGAATCAATAAATTAAAAGGTACCTTTTCTTCCACCTGAATAATTCTTCTGCTTTCCATTAATTTTCCTCCCTTGTTTAAATCTCTTCACAGTATATCACACAAAGCAGGATATTGGAAATACAGGATTTTTATTTTAAGCCATCAATCGCCAGAAATTCTTTCATTTCCTGAAGGCGGGCCATAGCATCCCGCCGCCCCAGTTCATACACTTCCCTCAGTTTCCCGGCATCCTTCTCCGTCCGACCGATGGTGATTGGCTCACTCGGCTGCACCAAAAATACCTTTCCCCTCTCTTCCAACTTCTTTACCGCCCTCAGAGAGCCGTTGTAATTCCGATGCCGACGTTCCATAGCCTCTGCAATCGCCGGATATTTTCTCATAAATAATCGAAATATCGGAAGGATACGACTTGGTTTTTTCCTATAGCCGTCCGGCTGAGTTAAAATGACAATAATTTTATCATAGCCCTGTTTGTAAAACCATCGAATGGGAATCGAATCCGAAATACCGCCGTCCAGCAAGTCATAGCCGCCAACAGACACCACCCGGGATACCAGCGGCATGGAAGCCGAAGCCCGCATCCACTGAATATCCTCCGCATCTCCCCGGCTGCATAAATGATACACCGGCCGGCCTGTATGTACATCCGTGCAGGTCACATAAAAATCTACCGGATTTTCCTGATAGGTTTTTACATCAAAAGGGTCCAAATGATTTGGAAGCTCATTATAACAAAACTCCGCCCCATATAAGTCCCCCGTTTTAATCAGCGACTTCAGGCTGACATAGCGTTCATCCGAACAGTATTTTGTATTATAGCGGATAACCCTTCCAATCTGTTTTGACTTATAATTGCAGCCAAAAACAGCCCCGGCGGATACGCCGACAACGCCGTCCACTTCCACCTGATTCTCCATCATAACATCCAATACTCCGGCGGTGTACATGCCCCGCATGGCGCCGCCCTCCAATACCATTCCCGTTTTCATGATTTTATCCACTCTTTTCAAAAATATATTTTAGTAAACATCACTTCCAAAAGGCATCAGCGCCAGTTTTGCCAGCTTAAAATGCTGCAGCCCAAATGGAATCCCGATAATTGTCGCGCAAAGTACCGCGCCAAACACGGCGTGTTCCAAAGCCAGCGGCAGCCCGGAGACAATCAGCCAGACAACATTTAAAAGAAATGACCCTGCGCCGCCGCCATATCTGACTTCTTTTCCGAAAGGAAAGAAACTGAGCGATGCAAATTTAAAACACTGCATGCCAACCGGTATACCGATAATCGTTATACACCACAGGCATCCAGCCAGACACCAGCTCAAACCGGAAATGGCGCCGCCGCAAAAGAACCATAAAATATTACCTAAACATCCCATGAAATGACCACCTTTCTTATATTGTCACAGACTGCCCCTGTTACCACGGATTATTTTGCAGATTTCTCAAATCCATTAATATACTCTCAACACGAAAAACAGCGTCGTCAATCTGGGCTCTCGCCTCGGCAATTTTATTCTGCACCATATAATCCACCAGCAGGTTATCAAAAAAGATATCCGCAAAGGAAAGGAATTCACTGACTTCAAGTTTTAAATCCATCGGAACATGAATATCCCGAAGTTCTTTTTGAAGTCTTGCTAAATCCTGCTTCGCTCTTTCCATGCAATAACCGGCGTCGTCCATTTTGGAACGTTTAATCATACTTGAGAAAAATCCTCCGCCAAACATATCGAAAATACCCCAGTTTCTCGCACTGTTTAGATGGGCCTGTGCTTCCCTGAGACTTATAAGGGCTATTTCACCGGCTTCAATTGCTTCCCTGATTTCCTGATTCATTAATTCGTTACTCATTTTACTCCTCACTTTCTGCGCAAGCTCCTGCGGCAGTCCGTCTCTCTATTTTCGTCTATCTGATAAAAAAAGACTCTTATCATGACGTCTGCCACAATAAAAGTCTTGCTATCTCATTTGATACGGATACAGTTAAGTATCGGTTGACGATTTCAAACCCACCCTTTCGGGTGTTCAGCTACTCCCTTTTTTGCTTACTATTAATATATCATTTTGCAGGGATTTTCGCAAGTGGTTTTACATCTCTAAATATTACGATTTTCTTAATATTTCTTACTCAGAAAAAATATCTTCCACATCAATCACCCGGTAACCGGCCCTCACAAGGGCCTCCGCCAGAATCCACCCGCTATTCTTCCGCCAGATAGGCATTGATTGAATCCAGCATTTTATCCACGTTGAGGCCATGCACTGTACAGGCAACCTCCAGTGATTCTGCCGTCGATGAGGCACAGGTCACGCAATGAAGACCGGCCTGCATCAAAAAATCTCCCATGCCCTTATCCATCGCGAGAATCTCTCCCATCTTCGTATCCTTTGTCACAGGAATAGCTTTTTTCTCCTTTGGAACGTTCTCATTCGCACCGGCTTCTTTAGCGTACATTCCATCTCTCATTACCGTCCCCACACAATAAGCGATCATAGGTACTCCGATTACAAGAATTCCGATAATTATTGACTGCATATCTTTTTCCGCCTTTCTCAATGTATTTCTTCCTCAGAAATCCAAGTTTCTCTGTCTTTGCCATATCATTAAATTATACCATTTCATTCAGCCCTTGTCACCTGTCAAAAATCACTTTTATGATACAAGAAAAACGGGGCCGTCGCATCTATGATGAATTAAACCCCAGATGTATCGGCCCCACTTATCCTGTTTTTCTGTTTTTACTGTTTTTTCACCACCGGAATCCACACTTCAAACTTTGCATTCTGAGGATCCGGGCTGATATACAACTCAACATCCGGCCCGTTGTCATACTCATAGCCGGAGGTTGGCAGCCATTCGGTGACAATCCGCTGTTCCAACTCCTGTATAGCCTGCGGGCAAACGCCTTCACCAGGGAAAACAGCCCACGTAAATGCCGGAACCTTATATTCCTCCAAGCCATCCACCGCGGCCATAGAGCTTGCAACACCAATAATATATTTCATGCTTTCATCCGCATTGAAACCGCACACACCCAAAATACCTTTGAGCGGCATATCCATCATCCCGGCCAGCCTGTTAATCGTTCCATCCACAGCTGCATCCTGTCACATTTTCGGAACAATGGCAAAGTTCTTTTCAATCTCCTTGTACAACGGCTTTGATATGCCGACAACCCGAAATGTATCCTTCTTCTCAATTCGATAATTCATTTCTTCGACTCCCTTCACAGTAAGCTTAAACTTCAACGGAGGGAAAGATTTCACAGAAATCCCCTCACTCCGCACAAGGGATGGAGCAACTCCATGGATTGTCTGAAAGGCCCGGGTAAAAGCCGTCGGCGAATTATAACCATATTTTAAAGCGATATCGATAATCTTCGCATCGTTCCCCTGCAAATCAACCGCAGCCATAGATAATTTCCGCCGCCGGATATATTCGGACAATGAAACATCCGCCATATACGCAAACATTCTCTGAAAATGATAGGTCGAACAGCCGGCTATTTTTGCAAGTTCTTCATAGTCAATTTCATCCGTCAAATGCTCCTCAATGTAATTAATCGTTTCATTTAATCTTTCAATCCACTCCATAAATTTGTCCCCCCTGTGACTATCATTATAGATAAAGCCTCTGTGATTTTCCTCTCTTTTCATGCACAAATGTGAGAGATTTTAAAAGCCGCCGGCCAAATGTCCGCTGCTCTCATAAAAAGGTGCGAAGAAGCATGATATGATATTCTTCATCTTTAATAATCCTTGCCAGCACCCCATGAATATAAGGGTCATTTATCATCTTCATGTGCATCCGATACTGATGAATCGCGGCTTTTTCGGCTTCAATATCCGCCGTCAGCATCCGCTCCATATTTTCCGGAATTGACAAATATTCCGGCGACCACATTCGTTTCCTGCCATCCTGATATTTCGCCACAAAATCAATGGGACCTCCCAACAGAAAAATCAGTTCGGACAGCTTCTGAAGATGAATCATCTCTGCGATGGCAATTCCCAGAATTGTCCGGGCCACAGGGCATTTTTCGCAGGACAGCCGGTTCTCATTGTTGATATACTGGGTAATCGCCGTCATTTCTGACACGGCGCCGCAGCAGTCAATACTGAGCAGGTTCGCATAAACCGGATTCTTCTCCTTCACCTGAATCGGCGGATAGGGCAAATCCATCATAATAGGCTTTACACCCATAAAATCACAGGAATTCATTAAAGGTTTCGATTTTTCTTCCATTATCATCCACTCCCGATATATTTCTATATTTAATATATCGGAAGTTCTTGATAAAGTGCATGCTCAGGCTTTTCCTTTGATGGATTTTAATTCCTCCATCAGCTCTTTATATCGTATATCTTCTTTGATAAAATCCAGTTCTTCATCCTCATCAAAGCTTTTTTGAAGCATCAGTCCCACATTCTCAGGGCCTCTTTCAGAGAAAGACATATGGGAATATAATTCAGATTTCTCCAGAAAATATTTGTTTTTTATATTAAACACCAGCTTCGATAAAACGTCAAAAATAACCTCTTTATCCTTCGTATCAATGGCTTCTTTCATACCCGATGTATCAATATAAACGCCGATTTCCATAATCTCCATCAGGGCTTTCAGCTTTTGCTCCATGCGCTCCGCTTTTTCCGGATTGCCATCTGCTCTTGACAATCCCTGAATACCGTTCAGCCCCATACTGACATCCACATAGCCCAAATAGGCCAGCTCTTCAAAACATTTATAAGCTTTTTCCCGTTCTCCCCGGGCCTGAAAAAGCATGGCCTGCATTTGCTTCGGATTCACGGATTTCTCCGGAATTTTATCGATACATTTCTGAGCCACATCATAGTTTTGCCGCTGCATAGAGAAATAGAACAGGCACATCGCCGCTGTCTGGGAAAAGGAATCATTGCTGCTGTCCAGGAACCGCATATAAATGTCATATATCTTCCCGTCATACTGCTCCGGTTCCTCAACCTGGACAACATACCGGTAATTGTCCAAAGTCTGGGCCATCATAAGGATAAACTTCCCACAATTGGGATATTCCTTCATTTTCTTTTCCGCCCACAAATAGCCCTCAGCATATCCCCCGGATTTTATTTTCTGAATGGCTGTTTCAAGCAACAGATTAATTTCTTTATCGCTCAACTCTTCTTTATAAGAAAGCAGCATATCCGTCGTAATGCCAAGCAATCGGGCAATCGGAGCCAAAAGGGCGATATCCGGATATGAACTTCCCGTTTCCCTTAATTAAAGATATTGTTGGGTAAAAAAAGAAAGGTCAGTCGA
>ERZ809224.400-NODE-400-length-43525-cov-13.034737_pt1 | contig 43525 bp, 35 predicted proteins | sample MGYA00520513_ERZ809224 | MGnify/ENA primary metagenome ERZ809224 (study PRJEB31576, sample SAMEA3212658) | Homo sapiens | biome: human-gut; feature: human gut; material: fecal | place: Sweden | collected 2012 ... | reverse complement strand
GACAGCACCGCCAGGTTCTCCTCTGCCGCGCCCCCCTCCGGCAGCTGACGGGCCAGGACGTACACCCCGTAGCCAGCGAAGATCCCGATGGCCGGCGCTCCCCGCACCCGCAGGGCGATGATGGCTTCACATAGCTCCTCCAGACCGCTCAGCTCCAGATAGACCTCCCGGTTGGGCAACTGGGACTGGTCCAGGATCCTCACCCGCCGCCCATCCTCGCTCAGCCGCACATGGCTGGAAAGGAGTTCCTGCGTCTGCTCCATGCTCTCGCACCTCCCGCCGTTTTCCCCATGATACGACGGAAGACGCCGTACTGTCAAGGGTCCCTGCGGCGACGCAAAAGCTTGTCCGGCAGGCCAGAAGAGGCCTGCCGGACGCGGAAAATGTCTGTTCTGTTCCTGTGTGCCGGTCCCCGCTCTCACTCCCGGGCATCTGTCTCCTTTATTTCCTGCTCACTTGACAGCGATAGCCTCGACCTCGCACAGCGCACCCTTAGGCAGATCCTTCACGGCCACACAGGACCGGGCTGGTTTGGAGGTGAAATGCTTGGCATACACCTCGTTAAAGGCAGCAAAATCAGCGATATCCGCCAGGAAGCAGGTCGTCTTAATCACCTTGTCAAAGCCGGAGCCGGCGGCCTCCAGAATCGCGCCCACATTTCTGCAACTCCATTCAGCCTGGGCAGAAATGCCCTCAGGCATCTCTCCTGTCTCAGGGTTCACTGGAAGCTGTCCGGATACAATGACCAGCCCCAGAGCTTCATAAGCTTGCGAGTAGGGGCCAATGGCCCCTGGAGCCTTTGGGGTTTCGATGATGTTCATTGGAATTTCCTCCTTCAAATAGCTGGCATTTTTTCTTAAATTCACAGGCGCTCCCGGACCCCAATCCGTAGTCATGTATGTGTCCATTCTCTGTTGGCAAATTTAATGGGAAGGCCTCTCAGTCTCCTTCCACTGTTTTTCGGTTCGGAGCGTTTCTGATCAGAGCAGAATAATTATAGCAAACCACACGGGAAGGTGCAAGGGCAGCGGCGGAAACTTTGTGATATTGTCTTAATGACATTACTCGCTTATTTCCCTGTTCAATATGTAAACAGTTCTGTCACATAGGCGATTTCTGCAGCGGGGATAGATACGCCAAAACTCTCCGCTACATATAGAAGCCTTCTTTCAATACATGTATAGATCTGACTGTTTTCATTCATGAAGCTCCGCAATCGGTCGTATTTGTATGCATTTCCCCGTATCAGACGTTCCAACATGTGGGAGCAGTGAAACACAAATCTAATCGCAATCTCATCGCTGTATGGCCGGGAGAGGTCAGATAAAATATTTTCAAGTGTGTCAAGCAAAACCATGGCCGCTTTTTGCGGATTGAGAAATGTCAGGGTGGGCGCAAGGACTTCAGAGATAATTCTGTTCAGGAATGCTGGCGCATTCTGGTGGGGATAGTCGTTTGACAAAACAGACCGCTCAGAAAAATACTCAGCTGGTGTGTCCTCCCCCAAAGCGGTTCCACACACCAACAGCAGCGACGGCAGGCGGAGGTCAGATAAAATAGAGAGCGGAGAGCCGATTTGCTTCCGAAAGTAATCCTGCATGCGATACAGTGGGACAATGTCCGTAGCTAGGAAAACACCTTCCCCGTGGTTTACCCGGCGCAGCATGTCAAACAGAGTGATCAAAACAGTATCTAATGGAGTATCCGGTAGAAAGCTAATTCCAATTGCCGCAGTGCGCTCGCAGATAGAGTTGATCAGAGATGCTTGCTCTTCAGCGGCACCATACCCATAAGTGGCAATCACCAGCGGGGTTGTCTGCTCACTGGTTGCCGTTTTGGTAGCTGTCTTTTCCGCAGGCGCAATGGTCCGTGCCGTTGAGACAGAATGTGCGGAAAAGACAGCATACCCCATGGGAAACGACTTTAGAATGGCCTCCACTTCCAGAGATACGGGGAGAGAGGAAGCACTCTCTTTTAAAATGCTCGCGGGCAAATGCCCTGAATCAATCCAGAGAATTTCGTCTCCCTCTATCGCATTTGAATACGAGGTAGCCGCGAGTGCGCAGATTGTTCGGATAACCCCTTGTAATTGCGCCACGTTTCCCCGATAGGTCTTGCACAAGAGCGCAGCCAAGGCTCCTTTATCCACATGAATTGTTCTCCCAATGAGAGAGGCTTCTCTGCGGAATAATAGGGATATATAAGAAAACAGTTCGTCTATCCCGCGATCATTAAGGTCCGGAATGTGAATGTGAATGGGGATACTTAAGGAAAATCGTTCTGCAAGTGCAGGATTCGATGGCTCTGATGTCAAACACAGGAGCATTACGTTGCCTATTCGATTGAACTCATTTTCTCCGAAACGTTTAAAGGTGTTTTTCTCAAAAAATGTGGCCAGCTGATTCTGAATTACTGTCGGCAAGTGCTCCACCCCATCCAAACACAAGATCCCCCCAGATGCTCTCTCCAAGAGACCTTGATGGCCACGGGTGCCTGTTTTACTAAACTCCTTTGCACAGCCAAAAAGCTTACTCTGAAGCACCTGGGGAGAGGCGTGTGCATCCTGGCAGTCAAAGATAATAAACGGTGCCTTATCCTGATAAATTCCCGTTGATACAGCAAACGAATGGATCTTCTGGGCAAAATGTGTTTTTCCGCACCCCGCGCTCCCGGAAATCAGCATATGCAGACCTTTGGCTGGATAGGAGACGGCAGCTTTAGCCAACTCCACAGCTCCCTTCAGGCTACCTGCAACTCCGATCTGCTCATCGAATTCCGACCCTGGCTGCTCCGATATGGGAGAGCGCGCTGACACTGGTCTTTGCAAGTACTCTTCCAGCGTGGTGTTTTTGGGGATCGTTGCGGGGATAAATGTTCCCGGATAGCGCTGAAGAACAATTGCCCGATGCATGAAGAGGGTAGGCTTCCCCAAGAACTTTATCACTTGCCCTTCCCGATAGAGCTTGTTGAGTTCCTTTGAGACATTGGCTCTATCCAGATGTAGCGCTGTGGAAACGGTCAGCGCATCGATTCCGGAAAATCCACCATTTTCCAAGGAGAGGCCGTCTACTGTGGATTGGCGCACATAGTCACATACAGCTTCCTGACGAGTGCGAAATTTTTTTACCTGCATTTTATTCCTCTCCTCATAATGTGTATCGAAACGTCGAAAAATGTTAACCCGCTCACCTTCCGCAGGCAACACGTGTGTTAAAAAGCTGAAAAGTTTATGACACGATGTGTTCATTTTAACACAAACCATTCAGAATGTAAATCTCTCCTGTTTGCCCCCTTCTTTTACGCTAATGAAAACTTGTTCTTGTTATCCCTCTCATTTTTCCATGCATTCTTTACAAGGTTCGTGCCAAACATTTTGACTCCCCTCTATTTGCGCTTCCCCTCCAGTGGAGTTCTCGTAAGCTAAAATGACACGAACACTTTTTTGTGTCAATAAGCTGTAATATTTGACAAAAAATTATTAGTATGTATACTAAAATTGCAGCAAAAAATATAACCTGCGTGTATCTTTACGATTACGGGTGGCTCGGAGGGAGGCAGGGATTTCCTTTATGAGTATTTTGCTAAACCGAATTGATGAGCGGTTGATTCATGGACAGATTTTATCTTCTTGGATCCGAAAATACAGGGTGGAACTACTCGTGGTCCTCGATGACAGCTTGGCGGACGACCCGTTCGCCCAGTCCGTATTTACCATGGCCATGTCTAAAGACGTCGATGTGCTGTTCATGGCTTTACAGCCCGGAATTCGCTGGTTGCAAGAACACATGGCTGACCAAATGCGCACCATGGTCCTATTTCGTAATCTTTCCAGTTTTCATCGAGCGTTCCATCTGGGCTATACAGCGGAAGCCCTCAATATTGGCAGTATGATTGCCGGCCCCCATAGAAAACGACTGACTATAGATGTCTTTGCAACGGCGGAAGAAATTCAGATGATGAAGGAACTTCTGATATCTGGCGTCAGTATTCAGATGCAAGTGGTCGAAACCGAAACGAGGACGGATGTGGCTGAACTGTTAAGTGAATTAGAACAGGGGGGAGGTGCCAGATGAAGAAGCTGTACGGAGTCGGAGTTTCCGCCGGTATCGTTTTAGGACAGGCGCGAAAATATGCTCCGCAAGACACGGTAATAATGAGGACTGAATGCACAGATTCAGAAAACGAGATCAGAGTTTTTGAAAATGCCCTTGCGCAAGCCTGTGCGCGAACAGAGGCACTCTATGCGAAAATCAAAGTTCACTCAAGTGAAAAGGAGGCCGAAATTTTTGATGCGCACCTGGCGGTTCTGACTGATGACATTTCGGTCAAAAATCCAATTATAGAGTTGATCCGAAGCGGGTACAGTGCGGAACAGGCTGTATCTCTGCATTTCAGTGCATTGGAGGATGCCATGACCGCTCTGGAAGACGACTATCTCCAGGCTCGTGGCTCAGACTTTGCCGCGCTCAAGCGTATGCTCCTGGAAGAACTCCTTGGAACCGGGCAGTTCGATCTATCCTCCCTGGATCAGGATGTCATCATAGTCGCCCGGGAATTAACCCCGTCGGACACAGTACAAATGGATTTAGCTCATGTCAAAGGGATTCTCTGCGAAACCGGAGCCCCCACCTCGCACACTGCGATTTTAGCTCGAGCTCTGGGCATCCCCGCAGTGGTTGGTTGCGCCGGCGCCTTTGATTCTGTACAAGCGGGCGAATCCATGCTCCTGGATGGTGAAGCCGGTGTTGCAATCTTCTCCCCAGATGCACATCAAACCTCCCTGGGAAAAGAGAAGGCGGCAAAGCTCGAGCAGGATGCACAGGCCCTTAAGCAGTACTTAACAGCCGCCAGCAGAACTATAGACGGCCATACAGTTAGTATCCATGCAAACATAGGCTCTGTCTCAGAGTGTATCGCCGCTATGAAATTGGGTGGCGAAGGCGTAGGACTGTTCCGCACCGAATTTCTCTACATGGAAAAGCCTGACTTGCCAGATGAGGAACGGCAGTATGAAATCTATCGGGACACCTTGTCTGCCGCTTGCGGGAAACCCGTCACCATCAGAACTCTGGATGCGGGGGGCGATAAGTTCATTTCGTCCCTGAATCTGCCTAGGGAGGAAAATCCCTTCCTTGGCTACCGGGCAATTCGTATTTGTCTTGACCAACCATCCATATTCAAAACGCAGTTGAAAGCTCTGTATCGGGCCAGCACCTTCGGTCCACTGAAGATCATGTTCCCAATGATCGGAAGTCTGGAGGAACTACGGGCGGCAAAAGCCATTGCCAAAGCAGCCCAGGATGAACTGGACTGCGAGGGACATCCCTACAGCAAAGATGTAAAACTTGGAATCATGGTCGAGCTTCCTGCCGTTGCGGAAATGGCCAAGGAATTTGCCGAGGAAGTAGATTTTTTCTCCATAGGGACAAACGATTTAGTTCAATACACACTGGCAGTGGATCGCGGCAATGAAAAAATCAAATCTCTATATACCCATTACCACCCCGCAGTGATTCGTATGATTAAAAAGAGTATTGATGCGGCACACAAAAGTGGAATTTCCTGCTCTATGTGTGGAGAGGCGGCGGGCGATCTTATGTTCGCACCGATTCTTCTTGGCTTCGGGCTAGATGCCTTTTCCGTCTCTGCCTCCAGCATTTTAAAATTGCGGCAGCTAATCTGCCAATCGTCCCTAGCCTGTTGCCAGGAATTTTCCCAAAAAATACTGGCCTTGCGAACAGCCGCGGAAGTCCAGGCAGCTTTGCAACAATTCAGAGAGGTAGATTCGTAGAAAGGGCGGATAATATGGAAAGTCAGACAGTAACTGTGATAAACAAAACCGGACTACACGCAAGGCCTGCGGCGACCTTTGCGCGCGCGGCCCAAGGCTATAAGTCCACCATTAAGATTCAGTATAACAACAAATCCGTCAACGCCAAGTCTACTGTGAGCATTCTCTCCGCTGGAATCAGCTGCGGCAGCGTCATCGAACTCATTACCGACGGAGAGGATGAAGTGATCGCTTTGCAAACGCTGACACAGCTTTTAAACAGCGGCTGCGGTGAGGTATAGTTGCAATTCATAAAAGTCTGCAAGTAAAAAATCAATAGGGAAAGGGGGATCGAATTGAAAATCTACGAGTCTGAACGATGTGGCGACCATATTCCTAGCTTAGTTCTTCTCAGTCATGGCCCCATGTGCATGGCTATGATTGAGTCCGCGGCACTGATTATGGATGAAGTCAAGAACATTGCAGCATTTGCCTTGGAGGCCGGCGATGATCCAGAGGCATATGGAAATGCCGTCCGCAATTACATCAAAAAGCATGGGGAAAACGTGTTGATGTTTGTGGATTTGCTTGGGGGAACTCCCTCAAACCAGACTATGCGAATTCTGCGAGAAAGCCCGACTATCTGCGCGCTATCAGGATTTAATTTGACCATGTTGATCGAAGCCATCGGCAATCGTGAGTGTTGCTCAGACCCGAAGAAACTGGCCGAGCAATTGATTGAATTGGGCAGAAACGGAATCGACTCTATGACTCAGATCGTTCAGCAGATCTTAAGTGACCTATAGGAAAATCTAGACGCGAAAGCAGGGAGGGAATATGAAAAATATTGTTCTAGTCAGAATCGATGATCGTCTGATTCACGGGCAAGTCGTAGCAAAATGGATGAAAAAGCTGTCTTTTAACACGATTTATGTGGTAGATGACGCGGTCTCGAAAGATTCCTTCTTATGCCAGATGATGGTCTCTATCGCGCCGAAAGAGTTAAAGGTGCAGATTCTGGATGAGAAGGCAGCCGCGGAGGAGCTGTTAAAAGAGGGATCCCCTACTGAGCGGGTCTGTATCATCGTAAAGGTTCCGGAGACCTTGGAGCACCTTTATGAGGCAGGAGTACAGTTCAGCGAGATCATGCTTGGTGGCATGGGCTCTCGCAGCGGCAGAACACAGCTGATTCGAAATGCTGCAGCCAGCAAAGAGGAGCGGGAAACCCTGAAGCGGTTGATCGAAAAAGGGATTTTCGTTTATTACCAGGACATTCCCGAAACCGCGCCTGTCGACCTGAAGAAAAAGCTGTAAATTCATTTTAGAAGGGAGCAGATTGTATGACATGGATTCAAGCAATTCTTTTAGGGATCCTGTACTGGACAGGGGCCAGTTGGATCACAACCGTGATCTGGTTCTTCCAGAAGCCACTCTTCCTGGGATTTGTGGCCGGCTGCATTCTGGGAGATCCTGTCACTGGCGCTATCGTAGGCGCGACCATCAATCTGGTTTACATCGGGAATGTTGGTGCGGGCGGCAGCATCCCTGCGGATACGACCTTAGCGGGCGTACTTGGAACCGCGCTGGCAGTTTCCGGTGGTCTGACTGCTGAAGCCGCTCTGGCAATCGCAGTTCCTGTGGGCTTGCTGGGCACACTATTGCATTATGGCAGAATGTCTTGGAATGCGATCTGGGTCCCTGTGGCGGAACGCATGATCGAGAAGGGACACTCCGATAAATTATGGATGGTAAATGTACTGTTTCCCCAGCTGGTTCTGCTAATCCTGGGCGGCGGCATCTGCACAGTTGCGTGCTATTTCGGCGCCAGCTATGTGGAGGGGCTGATCGATCTTCTGGGCGGCACTGTGTTGGCGATCTTTACAACTGTGGGTGGCATGCTCCCCGCAGTGGGAATTGGCTTGACCCTGCTTTATATCTTCAAAGACGATGCAAAAGCATTCTTGTTCCTGGGCTTCATTCTTGCCGCAGTATTCCAGCTCAGCCTGGTAACCTGTGGTGTGCTCGGGGCTATTATGGCAGTTATTTACATGACCTTGGCCGGAAAGGCGGAAAGGAGTGCGGGGTAATGGCGGATCAAGAGAAAAAGACTCTCTCGAAAAAGGCACTAAGAAGGGCATGGGCCAACTGGTCCTTTTGGTCCCACGCATGTTACAACTGGGTAAGAATGCAGGGCATCGGATTTGCTCACTCCATGGTTCCAATTACAAAGGAGCTTTACAAGGATGACCCGGAGGGCCGTAAAGAGGTCATGAAACGGGAAATGGAGTTCTTCAACACAGAACCTGAGATCGGTATGGTCACTCACGGTCTGGCTGCCGCCATGGAAGAGCAGATGGCAAACGGAGAGCCCATTACCGGCGAGCAGATCACCAGTGTAAAGACCTCTCTCATGGGGCCGTTGGCCGGTCTTGGCGATACATTTTTCCAGGGCATTTTGGTCCCCATCGTATTGGCGCTCTTCATCGATTTGACCCTTGGAGGGTTCTATGCGGCACCTTTGGTATATGCGGTGGTGATCACCGCCATCAGCATCGCGATCTCTTGGACCATTTTCAAGTTCAGCTATACCAAGGGAAATGAAGCTGTTTTGCAGATGATGAGCAACGGCGTCCTGGACAAGGTACTGAAGGGTGCCAATATCATGGGCTGTGTTGTCATGGGTGCGCTGATCGCCTCCTACGTCTCTGTGAGGTGCGGGATCGTGATCTCCGCCGCAGGCAGCGAATTCAACATCCAGACGCAGTTGTTTGACGCTATCATGCCCTGCCTGCTTCCCTTGCTGACAACCCTGGGGTGCTACCGCCTTCTGAAGCGCGGCTTGTCGGCCGTTGTTGTTATCCTTATCGTCGTTGCAGTGGGAATCGTAGGTAATCTGACCACCATTCTGGCATGACGCAAAGTTAAACAGCACCAGGGCCACAGCGCCAGGTGCAAAGCGCCCTCCCTGTGGCCCTCCCATCTTGAACGGAGGCAGAAATGTTAACCGCGTTATCTGAACTACTATACGATGCAAGGGAACATCATTATGGCATCCCCGCGTTAGCCGTGGAAAATGAGCTGAATCTCCGCTGCGCGATCCAAGCCAGCGAGGAGAGCCGCTCTCCATTGATTCTGCTGAGCGGATATTCCCATACCCGGGATCCGGAGTTTTTTACTGCAACCCTCAACTATTATTGTGATAAGGCCAAAACTCCTGTGGCAGTCATCATGGATCACACCGCAACATTTGAAAAGGCCATTTCCGGCATTCGGATGGGATTTGGCTCCATCATGGTTGACCGATCCAAGCTGCCGTTTGAGGAAAACGCATCCCAGGTGGCAGAGCTGGTGCGGATTGCTCATGCCTGCGGTGTGGAGGTGGAGTCAGAGTTGGGTCATGTCGGCGGGTTGGAATATGAATTTGGAACATCAAGTTCAGGAACCTTAACCGTCGTGGAAGAGGCCGAAGCCTTTGTAAGGCAAACCAAAACAGACTTCCTTGCCGTAGCCATCGGAACTGCCCACGGGCTCTATCAGGGGACACCGGAAATACGCTTTGACCTGTTGAACCAGCTGCGGGAGGCAATACAGATTCCTCTGGTCTTACATGGGGCATCTGGAACGGGAGACGAGAACATATTCCGCGCATGTCAGGGCGGAATCTGCAAGGTGAATGTGGGCACAGAGCTCTACATGGCCGTCAGGGACGGTATCGCCTCCCGAGATCTGTCTCAAGGGCATGTGTATGAAATTTATCAGGCCATGAATGAAGGATATATTGCCACAGCAAAACATTGGTTCCAAATTTGCGGAAGCAAGGACCGGGGATGAGGGAGGTATTTATGAGCAATAACATAATGCGGTTCGGTGTAATTACGGCGCCCCGTCAGGCAGAAATCCACGAAAGAGAGATCCCCGATTTGGGTGATGACGAGCTGTTGATCAAAATTGAAAGCTGTAACATCTGCACCACGGACTATGAACTGTGGTCCGGGCGGAGGACCAACCAGCCAATGCCCATGGCCGGCGGACATGAAAATTCTGGGGTCGTCATGGCAAAAGGGAAGCATGTGGGAGATCATTTCCAGTTGGGCGATCGAGTGGGTATCATGCTAACTCAGTATTGCGGAGAGTGTGCAGACTGCCGCAAGGGAAACACGTTCCTGTGCCGATATAAAGGGGAGACATTCCCCAGGTCGCCAGACGGGTACTATGGATTTTTCGGCTTTTCTACCTATAAAACTGCGCCCGCCCGATACTGCTTTAAGTTCCACTCTGATATCCCGGCGGACGAAGCGGGGTTCATTGAACCCCTGGCCACGGCGATCCGCAGTATCAAGCGGGCGCGGGTCAAGGCGGGCGAAATCGTGGTCATTATTGGCGCCGGTACGATGGGAATGCTCAACGCACAGGTGGCCCGGGCATACGGGGCCCAAGTGATTATCAGTGAACCGCTGAAAAAAAAGCGCGTGGTTGCTCAAAAAATGGGGTTCACTCGCTTTATTGATCCCATGGACGAGCACTTTGCCGAACAAGTAAATCAGGTTGTGGGGAGCGGACGCATCGGGGCAATCATCGTATGTGTCGGCAACACCAAGGCCAATGACCAGGCTCTTGAAATTGCTGATATGGATACCAGAATTGTGTACTTTGCTGCTGGTTATCCTGCCCCCGAGGTCCATGTGGATTCCAATGTCATTCATTATAAGCGCTTAGAACTGATCGGGACCATCGGCTCGGACATCGCGGACTTCGAGGAGGCTGTAGAGCTACTGGACAGCCGTGCTGTCAACGTGCATGAGCTGATCGAAAAAAGGTTCCCCCTTGATCAGCTGCAGGAGGCTTATGAGTTGGCAAATACACCGGGATCTTTCCGAGTTTCTGTTCACACCTGGGAGAAACATGATCCATAACGTCTTCCTGTATGCAGGCATTGTCGCTGTCTTTGTATTCGCACGACTTTATGTCTGGCGGAAGGCAAAAGCATCCCTCGGCAGCGTTGTCATTCTATCCCGAGGCCGGTCAAAGAGGATCGGCCTGCTGCAAACTGGTCTGACCTTTGGCGTGAGTCTGGCAATTTCAATCTATTGCATCTTCGTAAGCGCATCAAATGTGTTCAGCGGATACCTATCCACAGGAATTCTAGGTGCTATAGCCGGCAGTTTTGGCGGGGGCGCGCTCATGAATCTGCTTCCCGTCGGGCTCTATGAATATGGGGCGTTGACCATATCCGGTCCGCTCTTCTATTCCAAATTAGAGAAATACGAGATTGCAAAGACATGGAACGAGGAACTTCGCATCATTAAGTTCTATCCCAAACAGCGGCATACTCGCTCCATCTATCAGCTCTACCTGCTCACGGAAGATATCCCTGCCGCCAAAAAGTTTTTCCGAACTTTTTCTCAGGTCGTATCGCAAAAAAGCACCAACGAGGATACTCGCGAACCTTTGTGATGAAAACGCCCAAAGCACCCTAGCTCCGTTGCAAAAGAGAGCGAAAAAAGATAGGCTGGACACCAGCTCGACACATCTGGGACGGTTCTACATCACAGTCATTTGAACCTGCGCAAGTGGTTTCTGGCCCTTCATTTTGCCTTCCGAAGCATAATAGAGCCTTCCGCCTTTCAGTTGCCCAACCAGCTCGGTGTAACCCTATAAGGCCGCATGGTCTATGCTTTGGTGCGTGCATCCGATCCGCCATGGAGCAGCAGGACGCAGCGCATCTGCTGTCTGGTGTCGTAGAGTTTGACGATGCCTACTTTGGATTCTCAACAGTGGGCAGTAAATGGGGCCAAGGTATGGAAAAGGCAACGGATTTTGTTGTGGTCTTGTCCCTAGATGGGCACGGTAATCCTCAATACCTTAAAATGGGTATGACAACGAATAATCCAGCAGGCCTTAATGAGAAAGTTTTCCGACTGTGCTGTTGCGGCCAGCAGCACTATCCACAATGATGGTTACCCCAGGTATATCCCTGCGTTTGAGAATTATATTCACGAACACAAGGCCTATGCCCCCAACAGCGGCACACTCCACTAGCACATATCGTGGTCAATAATGCCAAGGCGTTTCTTCCAGGAATCTACTACAGCCTGCTCAAGGGGCATTCTCACTCCCACCTGAATGAGTCGTACCGCTTCAGTCGTCGTGTTTTTGATGCTCTGCTGGCCTACCGGCCGATCCACGCTGTGGCTCGCTCCCAAATGACTCATAAAAAGGGATGCCTACATCCACAAATTATCTTTACACAGGATCTCACTCTGCTTGGCAGGAATTTTATCCAGCAATCGGAAGTTTAGGCGGTTGCGATTATTCTTTGAATGGCAATTGGACTCTGCAACACCACTAGAGCGGAAATGGTATGGAGTGTATGCTGTCCCACACGCAGAGCAGGGTCAAAATCATCTGGGTCCTGGCCTTTCCATTGGACTAGAAGGCTTCCTGTCACCCATTCGTTATTGGTCTGCCCCACCATTCCAGGCACCAGAACCCGATAAGAATTCCCAGGTTGGACCGATTTTGTCGGTCTGACCTGGGGTCTTTTCACTTTCAGATTTTTGCCTGGTTTTTAAATCAATCCTTCTCCGGAAAGAGGATCTACCTCCCCCGTCAGTCGTTAGCCGCAGTGGCGACTGAGGCAGATGAGAACGTTAACGATGCCGATTAGGAGGCGTCCCTGAAGCGGGCCTCCGGATCCATTGTTTCGTGGGCAGAAACACAGTTCCCCCAGGCTGCTCGACGCCGCCTGGGGGAACACACATGCTGATGGAATTTTACGTGGTCGCTCAGGCCCGGTCCCGGTACAGGAAGGTGACAGCCTGGGCACGGGTACAGGTTCCAGCGGGCTCGAAAGCGGTACTGGACACACCCACAGTGATGCCGTTCTCTACAGCCCAGAGGACAGCTTCGTAGTAGTACCCACCAGCATCCACATCCTCGAAGGGATTGGATGTGCCAGCATCAGGCTCGTCTGCCGCCCGCCATAGGAACGTCACCATTTGGGCGCGGGTACAGAGACCGCCCGGCTCGAAAGTAGTGTCAGAGGTGCCCACAGCGATGTCATTCTCCACCGCCCACAGGACAGCCTCATAGTAGTAGCCATCCGCACTAACGTCAGTAAAGGGGTTAGCGGTGGTGGTAGGCTCGGGACAACCAGCCGCCCGCCACAGGAACGTCACCATCTGGGCGCGGGTACAGTTGCCCTCCGGGTCGAAGGTGGTAGCGGAGGCCCCCACAGTGATGTTGTTTTTTACCGCCCAGTACACTGCGTCGTAGAAGTAATCGTCCACGTCTACGTCGGTAAAGACCAGAGGCTCCTCCTCTGTCATCACGAAGGTGACAGACACGGTGACCTGGCTATTTGGCATCACGAAGGTGTAGGTGCCGTTGGCGCTACGGACCACCTCCACCTCAGCGCCGCTATAATCTGTCACGGTCACAGTGTCTACAGCGTAGTCGGCGTCCGGCATCACCGTAAGGGTGACCGCCTCCCCGGGCCGGGCGGCGGAGGGTCTGGAGGTCACGGTGCCGTTGTCCACCACGGGGATCTGTACCTGGTAGCTGGGGTTGGGGGGCACCACCGGCGCGTCCTCATATCCCACCGCGTAGGTGGAGAAGCACCGGACATGGAGGGTCAGGGTGGTCCCGCCGGCGTCCACGGTGAAGTACTCACCCAGCTCGTTGGGCGTCTGGGCCAGCTGCTGGGCCTGGTCCTCATGCATCCGGTAGACCCGGTAGGCGTACTTGCCCTGGAGCTGGCCGGGCAGGGGGAGGATGACCTCCAGCAGAACGTTGGACTGGGCGATCTTCGTAGTCTCCGGTTCTTTATCAGGTTCAAACACCGTTTTTTTCAGCTGGTAGTCCATGATCAGCACGTCCTCGGTGCCGGTGGAGAACACCTCCCGAATGGTCTCCAGGTCAGTGGCCACCTCGGCCTCCTGTTTCTCTTGGGCGATGAAGGTGAGTTCCACCCGGCCCTTCTCTTCTTCGACCAGCTGTTTGTCGGTCTCTGTGTACACGGTGCCGTCGGGGGCCTCAAAGGCAGTGTCCAGGTTGCCCACCACCACGGCGGGGCTGCCGGGGGCCACCGTCACCACCGAGTTGGTGGCGTAGGCGGGCAGGGTGGCGTCGCTGACAGTGTCGGCGGAGACGATGACCACCTTGCTGGTCACCGTCCGCACGTCCTTGGACATCACCAGGTTGTAGGTGCCGGGGACCAGGTTCGTAAATTGGCAGGTCCCATCCGTCCCCGTGGTCACCTGCTCCAGCAGCTGGCTGCCGTACCATAGCTCCACCACGGCATTGGACAGGGCCACAGGCTCGCCTCCGGCAACTTCCTCAGTGACATTGACAGTAGCAGTGAATACAGCTTGCCACTGGGCGGTGAGGGTCACGTCCCGGTAGGGGACGGCGTACCGGTCCCCGGGCTGGTAGAGGACGCTGCCCCCATCGCTCCAGCCGATGAAGCGGTAGCCCTCCCGCGCCGGGGCAGCAGGCAGGGTGATTTGGCTGCCACCAGCTGCTTCCAGGGCCTCCGTGGCCATTTCCGCCCCGCTGCCGTCAAAGGACACCTGGTAGAGGGTGGGTAGCCGCGGTGTGACCGTCACCGTGCCGATCTGCTGCTCCAGCCCGCCGGGGGCCTGGTAGTTGCTGTCCGCGTCAAACTCCACCCAGATCTCGTATTCTCCCGGCATGGTGGGCGGCGTACCCGTGCTGATCACATTCCCGTCCTCGTCCCGATAGGTGACGGTGTACGTCCCTTCGATGTCCTCCGGGTCGGTGGTGATGGTGGGCGCGCCCCCCGGCGTCACCGCATTGTTCGACACGGTGAAGTACACCGGCTGCCGCTCGATGACCAGGGTGGCCGTCCCATTGGTCAGGGTGTAGTTGCCGTTGACCGTGGCGGTGAGGGCGTAGGTCCCCGCAGGAGTCGGAGTATCAGCTGGTTTGCCATCCGTCCAGGTGATGGTGGCGGTGAGCTTCTCATCCCCCGCCGCAAGACCGTTGAGCAGGAGGCCCACCGTTTTGCCGTCTCCGTAGACCTGCCGCAGGTCGGTCCAGGTGCCGGTGATGGGCTTGGGGGCGATGACAAGGTCCTTGTCGGTGTCCAGTTCCCGCACGTCATCGTTCTGTCCGGCGAACTTGTAGTTGGCATTGGTGAGCTCAACCCAGACATCGTAGCTGCCTGCACTCGTGGCGGAATCTTCTTTATAGTCATCCGCCCGGTAGGAGACGGTGAAGATGGTGCCGTCCGCCTCCACGCCGCCGGTGACGGTCACATCTGCCGTGTAGGCCGTGTTGCTGTAAGTATAGCTCAACGTTTTCTCGTCCACGGAGACCGTGACTGGCTTCTTGGCGATAGTGTATTCCTGAGTCACGTCCGTGGGCAGGGCGTAGTTGGAGTTATCAAGGCCCGTGGCCGTGGCGGTGTAGGTGCCGGCATTGGTCTGTGTGCCGTTCTCTACTGTGACGGTACAGGTGTCCCCGCTGACCAGGTTACCCGCCGTGGCGGTGACATCCTTCTGTTGGCCGTCGTAGGTCAGGTCCGTATAGCCGCTCCAAGTCAGGGTCACAGTTCTCTTGACGATGTCCGCCGTGGTGGGGACGTTGCTGAGCGCTGTGCCAGAGAGTTGGTAATTGTCACCCCAAGTTCCCGCCAGCGCGATGCCAGTCACGTTGACCGTCTTGTCCTCCCCCGCATTGGCGCCAGCGAAGGCAAAGTTGCCGGTGGCGGTGGGTTGCTCGCTGTTCACCGCGCCTTCGAGTTTGATGGTGCCGGTGGCGGCTGTCGTACCGTCGTAGGTCTTGTCCGCCACCGTGTCCACCGACGGGGTCAGGGTCTTTTTGTTCACCGTCAGGGTGATGTCCTTCTCCGCCGTGTTATAGTTGGCCGTATCCGTGGGGGTAAAGACCACGATGTATGGGGTCTTCTCGCTGTCAGACACCTCCGGGGCGGTGGTGCCGTTCTGCCAGGTGAAGGTGCCGGGCACCGCCACACCGCCATTGAGCGTGCTGTCGTTCAGTGTCTGGCCATAGGTGATGGCGGAGGCGGTGGGCCATGTGGTCACCGGGTCGGCCTTGTGGATCGTGACGGCGACTGTGTCGCTCGTCGTGCCATTGCTGGTCAGTCTACCGTCGCTGGCGATGACCACCACATAGTAGCTGCCGCTGTGGGCCACGGTGCTCAGTTCCAGCGTTTTTTCCGTCGCACCGGAGACTTTATTGCCATCCTTGTACCACTGGTAGGTGTAGGTCACGCCACTGGCATCGTGGCTGGGGTTGGCGGTGAGGATAATGACGGTATCGCCGCCGCTATAGGTGGCCGTGGCGTTCTCCGGGTTCGCAGACACGGTGACGGGGGGCGCGTTCAGGGTCCAGTGGGCGGTAAGGGTGATGTTCCCGGTGATCGGGGTGTTGAAGTTAAATTTATCATCCCCGTTGTACCACCCGGCAAAGGTGTAGCCGATGCGGGTGGTTTCGGGTTTCGTGATCGTGGCGTTGTAGCTCAGGCCGGTGGCGTTATCCACGTCGCTGCCGCCGTTTTCGATGAAAGTAACGGAGAGGGTCTCGTCGCTGGCGGCGACGGTGTAGGCGCTCTCCGCCCCGTGGGGGGCGGTGGCCGTGGCCGCCACACGGACGATGATCTGCGCGTTGCCCGCCTGATTTTCCAGCTTTACTTGGCTGTTCGTTGTTGTCCAACTCTGGCCGCCGTCGGTGCTGTACTCCATCCCCGCGGGGATGGTGACGGTGCCGTCGCCCTTGCCCTGGATGGTCTCGCCGGTAACCTTAACGTCGTCTCCCGGCGCATCGGGACGTTTGGGCAGCTTGATCTCCGTCCAGCCGGAGGGGGAGTGGGTGTCGCTGCCGGGCCTGCGGATGTAAACGCTCTTGCCCCAGTAGTCGGAGAGGCTGTCGCCGGAGGTAATGGTCGTGCCTCCGCTTTCCGAGGTTGAAATCTCGAAGTCGTCGTCAAAGGTAATGGTCTCGGCGCTGTAGTCGATGGTATAATCGTCCGTGGTCGGCGCAGTCTGACCGGCCTGCTGAACTGTGGTTGTCGTGGTCACTTCCCTGCTGCCAGTGTAGTTCCCGGTGCCGCTGACCACCACTCGGATGGTGTGGCCGATGTCGTCCGCGGTCAGGGTGTAGGTGCTGCCGGTGGCGCCGGAAATATTAGTGAAGCCCTCCCCTTCTTCATTGCTCCGCTGCCACTGATAGGAGACCGTTTCACTGCCGGTGTAGCTCGCCGTCAGGGTCTGGCTATACACGAGGTCGCCGGTGAAGTTGATGGTGACGTCGCCGGTAATGGCCTTCGCGGCGATCTGGAAGGTCACCTTGGCCATTACACCGTCTACCGTGATGCTGGCGGTGGCGGGGTTTTCCTCTGTGGTGACGTCGGTGTTATTGCTATAGTTGATGTTCAGCGTGCCGCCCGCCCAGCCTTCGCTATAGCTAACCTGTGCCGGAGTGATGGCGCTGCCGGTGTAGACCAGCGAAATGCTGCTGTTAAGAGAGATCGTCGCCGTGGCGCTGTGGCCGCAGTTGTTTGTAGTACAGGTTTCGGTGATGGTAGCGTTGTTAGCCGTATAGCTGTAGACGTGCTGATGGAGTAGCAGAGCGTTGTCATGATAGAGATACACATAGCTATTATTGCTATAAATCAGGGAGAACTTGTCCTGATTGGCCTCGCTCACTTTGATGGCGTAGCCGCCCACGCCGTCGGCGGCATTGGCCTCGCTCACGGTCAGCACAGTGGTGCCGGTATAGCCTGTGGCGTCCACTTTGGCGTCCGCGGCAGCGGTGCTGCTTTGGGTGGAGAGGCGCAGATCCGCAGAGTTGCCGGAGATGCTGGGGCTTCCAGAGAGGGTCAGGGAACCGACGTAATTGAACTCTTCGATATTGGCCACATAGATGCCGTAGCCATTGCTGGAGATGGTGCCGCCATAGACGGTGGTCGGGCCACGGGATATGACCGCGTACGTTACACCTCCTGTACCGATATTCTCCACCTTGCCGCCGTACATGGTGAAGGAACCGCTATCGCTGTTCACGGTCACCGTGCCGTAGCCTGTACTCGCACCATTTTGGTTAGAGCGCTGCCCGGTAACCGTGCCGCCGTACAGGGTGACGTCGCCGCTATTTGTATATATGGCGGCGTCATTGGTTCCCGTGTTTTCAACCTTTCCATCCTGCTCATCGGAGCAGTCGCAGATGGTCAAAGACGAGCCTGGGGTATTGAGATAAAACACCCGGCCCGCACGCTGGATGGTATGCCCATTCAGGCAGAGGTTGACGTCACCGGAGATGGTGATGTAACCGTCCTCCAGCGTCACATCCTTAGTCAGGTAGTAGCTGCCGGTGGACAGGGTGGCGCCAGCGCTATTCCAGTCATCGTCCCACGCTTGGTATTCTACGCTGTTGTGGTTCTCCGTGCAGCTCGTGTCGCCGCAGACGGGGTGGGTGTGGGTTTTGGTCAGGACGATCTGGTTGCTCTCGTTCAATTTCAGGTTCCAGCCAGCCACGGAGATACGGCTCGCATCCGCAGAAGTAGGCGAATACAAATCAGTCCCGACCGCCACAACGCGGCCCTCGGTCGGGTTATTATCTTCAAAGGTAACGCTGAAATTTGTCTGAAGGACGGAGGACAGGGTAACAGAACAGCTCGCGTCCAGATGAATGGGGCCCGATATGGTCGGCGTTCCGCTGATCTCGACCGTGCCGGACGCAAAATTCACACTTTTTGCGCCTTTCACGGTGCCACCGCTGATCAAAACAGCAGTATCCGTCAAGTCCTCGTTGATCTTGATCGCCTGGGAACTGCCTCCGGTACTCTCCACCGTACCCCCATAGATGTTGACGGTGCCGCCAGCGCTGTTATCATTATTAGTTATTGGATCTTCATCAATGACGACAGCGGTGATTCTGGAGGTCACAGTGCCGCTGTATAGATTGAACACGCCACCACTGTGGATAAACACGGGGTTGTGACTACCCGACTCGCTCAATGTTCCGTTACCTTTGCAGTCACAGAGGTTCAGCGTCCCCCCTTGCCCGATACGGAGGATACCATTTGTAGCCTCCCCGGAAATGGTGTGGCCGTTCAGGCAGAGGTTGACCGTGCCTGTGATCTGAATCGACGTGTTAACATCAGTCACATCGCCGGTCAGGTAGTAGCTGCCGCTTGACAGGGTTTCACCGCTGCTAGCAGTCCACTCCGTCCAGTCCCCCAATGGCGCACTATGCGTCTCCTCTGTGCAGTTCGCATCGCCGCAGATGGGGTGACCGGTGTGTTCTTCTTCTAAAAGCTCCACCCCGTCGTTGGCCGGAGCCGCGCTCACGCCCGCCCCGCCGACGGAGAGCAGCTCCGCAGCAAAGGCAGACACAGGTAGCAGGACCACCGCCATACACAGCGCCAGCAGCAGGGTCCAGGGTTTCTTCTTCATATTCAGTGCCTCCCATCGCATGTGTGCCGGGCGCGAGCCCTCGGAAGAGAGCTGCGCCGGGAAATCGTCCCACTGCCCGTCGGTTGGCAAGGGCCCCGGGAACGTGACAGTAGTATCGCAGTTTCGTTTCATTATACCGTCCCCGGGCCGGGTTTTGACCTAGTGCGCGGAATTGGGTAGTTTTTGCGAAGAATTGGCGCATTCCCGGGAATGGCCGGAGGAAAAGATGGGAGAACAAAAAATGCTGAAGGTCGCGGTGTGCGGCGACACCCTGGTACGCATGCACCACGGTCCCAGCAGATCCCACCGGGCCGCATACTTTGCACGGAGCGGGCGGGGTATGCGGTGTGCTGCATCTGCACAGGCGAGATGGTGGACATCACCTCTCTGCGGGGCTCCTGTCCGAAAACCACATTCCCCTGCAATCCGGCCGCCGCTTCTACCTATGCGAGGCCAGCCCGACGTTTTTAATCTGTATCACGTGCAGGAGACGGAGGCAAAAACAGACCCGGGAGGGCTTTCATTTGAGCGCGTCGCAAACTCCAAGGGGCGCATCCAACGGCCAGGTGGTGGAGAACACGTTGAAGAAGGACAGTCTGTCCGATGCCAGCATGACCTGTAGGCCGAAGGCTCAACAGATTGCCGCGATTTCAAGCGGGCCTTCCCGCCAGGGGAAGGCCCGCTTTTCACGTCAGCTGGGGAAGGCCGCCTTCAGGCTCTCTGTATAGGGCCGCCCGACAAATTCCCCTCTCCGTGACAGTCTCCGCAATCAGGCTGTGGTCTGTCACGTCAAAGGCGGGATTGAATCACTTCAGCCCTATCGGTGCCATGGCCTTCCTTGTACCCTTATGCCTACCACAGAGTTTGAGTCTCCTCCGAACCCTGCTCCCTGATTGGGGTGTCCGCCCCCCGTCTCAGCTCACAGGCAGTGAGTCTGGCCCCCTGGGGCAAGGGCCGAGTCTCGTCGAAAAGCACTCTCAGGCGGACGTCCCGCTCCTGCCCCAGAAGGATGGGGCCAGGACGAGATCGTACCGGGAGGTAGCCAGAAGACCGACGTTGCAGCGGGTGAGGATGCCGCCTCCCCCCCGCCTTAAACTCAGCCCGCACTCTGAAATGCCCCAACACATGGAGATGTCCTCCCGGCCGGGCAGCTGGGACTGGTCCAGGATCCTCACGCGCCCCCATCTTCACACAGTCCCCCAGGTCTGGAAAGAGATTTTCGCATCTACTCCATGCTCTCGTGCCTTTCCACCGTACAGTCTTCCTACGTCGGGCATTGCCGGCCGGTGTGGTCGATGGTATAGTCCTCGCCGTATGCTCCATCCACGATCAGCTCTGAAATGGGCACAAAGGTATAGCCGTCCTGAAGTAGGGTCTCGATGATACTGGGAAGCGCTTCCGGGGTGTGTAGGGCCGCGTTATGAAAGAGAACAATGGATCCTGGCTGCACCTTCGAGGTAACCCGTTTCGTGATCTCTTCTGCCGATAAGTCCTTCCAGTCCAGGCTGTCCACATCCCACTGGATTGGTTCCATACCCATGGCCCGCACCGCGTTGATCACATGGTCATCATACTCCCCGTAGGGGCAGCGAAACAGGGTGGGCCGCACCCCGGTCACCGCCTCAATCTTATCATTACAGGCATTCAGATTTTGTGTGATCTCCTCCGTGCTCAGGCTGTTGAAATGGGCATGGTCATCGGAGTGGCTCATAATCTCGTGCCCTGCGTCATGCAACGCCTTGACTGACTCCGGATATTTGTCCACCCACTCCCCTACTACGAAAAAGGTGGCTTTAACCTGATAGCGGTCCATGATATCTATGAGCTGCTGAGTATCCTCGTTGCCCCAAGCCGCATCAAAGCTGATGGACAGCACTTTATAGTCCTTCTGTACGCAGTAAACGGGCAGCTGTCTGGTAGTGGCCGACGCTCCCACCACTGCCGGGTTGCTCACCGTTAAGAACATCAACGCAGCAGCTGCCATACACCCCAAAATTGCCAATGTTCTGCGCCGGATTAAAAGAAATCTCATTGTCAGATCCTCCCCCTGTTTTCAGGATACAGTATCAGACTATGAGACCATTTGTAAAATCAGAATCTTTTGATCCGGAACAAAAGCAACAACGAACCCAGCCGCCCCAAAAGGCGGCTGGGCCTAAGGTTACGATGGGAAGGTTATAGCCTTCTGCTATGTGTGTCGCCGCCGAAAATGGACTTCAATCCACACCTGCAGATGCAAGTTCCGCAAGCTTTCCCGATAGGCTCAGTCTGGTCAAGCCGCCTCACAGGGAAATGCCAGAGACTGTCCTTCGTTTCAGCTGACGGGAATCGCTACCGGCTTGCCTGCAAAGTCCACAATCGCTTGCATGAATTCCATGGGTTTTTCCCCACTGGCCAAATGCGTGCAATCGCGGAAGATGTGAATCGTTGGCTCTGGGATTCTCTCGGCAATCCAGTAAGCGATTTCCGGACTATACAGAGAACCCGGATCCGCAAAGAACAGCCCGGTAGGCACATCGATGCGCCCCAGCGCTTCCCGGTAGTCTCCGCTGTCACAGGACTCCCAGTAGATCCGGTTGGCATGTCGGTTCTCCTCTGGCGCGCTGATCAAATGCTCCAGCAGCTCTGACTTTCCTGCCGCAGCCGCCTTGGCCCGGACAGCTCGCTCGTACTCCGGGCTCTCGTCAAAGGTGCGCACCTCCTCCGGCGTGTGCTGGAAGATGGTCTGTTCTGCAAAAAATACGGAGAATGCCTTGTAGTTGTGCTCCATATTGTACAGATCCCGCTCCATCTGCTCCCAAGTGTACCACCCCTGGTAAATTCCCAGCTTCCATTCCTTGTCGCTTACCGGCTTCGGCGACATGTCTCCAATGATAATTTTGGACATGTGCAATGTCCCATACTGCTGAAGGTAGTAGAATAACACTGCAGCTCCCATGGAGTAGCCCAGTACCACGGCATCATCAATACGCAAGTGCTCCAGCAGCTCCTTCATGTCTTGCGCAGACCGGGGAATCCCAAGATTCTCAGTAGCCGGTGACTGCCCGCACCCCCTTTGGTCAAAGCACAGGCAGCGGAATCCACGCATACCCAGCCCTTGGAGCAGCGGGCGCTGGGTCTCCGCCTCACCCCCCCATCCGTGAATCCAGACAAAGGGAACCCCTTCTCCAATATCCAGATAAGAAATGACTCCTCCGTCTGAGGCCACAAACGTTTCTCGCACATCTCTCATGTAATTCGCCGCCCTTCTTATTTCAGGCCGAGAATCTCCCGGGCTTCATCCGGAGCCGCTACCTCCCGGCCCAATTCCCGGGCGATGCGGGCCATCTTAGAAATCGGCTCTGCGTTGGACTTTGCCAACTGGCCCTTCCCGATATAGAGGTTATCTTCCAATCCTACGCGGACGTTGCCTCCAAGCACCATTGCCACCGTTGTGATGTCGAACTGCTCTTTGCCCGCAGCCGCGCAGGACCATACAAAGTTGCCCTCTCCGAGCACTTTTTTTGCTGTGTTCACCAGGAAGAGCAGGTTATCCACCGAGGCAGGGATCCCCCCCATGACGCCTGTCACAAACTGGAGGTAGACCGGCGGCTTGACCATTCCTTTCTTTAAGAAGTAAGCGATGTTGCTGATCATCCCCACCTCATAGACCTCAAATTCCGGCTTGGTACCATTTTCGTTCATGACCCGGACATAATCCTCAATGTCCTGGAAGGTATTCGCAAATGGGACAGTATAGGTATTTTTAACAAAGGGAATCTCCCAGTCATACTTAGGCTGTTTAATCTTATCCGCAATGGGGGCAAAGCAAAAGTTTACCGACCCTGCATTGCAGGAGGCCAATTCCGCCTTGCACACCGGTACACTGGCCAACCGCTCCTCAATATTCATACCAATGGCGCCGCCGGTAGTAATCCCCACCACTACATCACACTGCGCCCGCACGCCGTCTGTAATGTATTTCATCAGCGCTGTATCACTGCTGGGCCGCCCATCCTTCGGATCTCGGGCGTGAAGATGGACAACCGCCGCCCCGGCCCTACAGGCGGCTACCGCCTCGGCAATGATTTTATCCGGCGTGTCGGGCAGATAGGGCGACATACTCGGAATATGAACTGCTCCGGTAACAGCAGCAGTCAGTATTACTTTGTTTGACATTGTTCTCCTCCTAAGTATTTGCTTCAGTAGCGCTCACTGGCTTTTAATTGTGTCAGCAAGCGCTTGTTGAACGCATTTTTCACCGCGTCCCTCTGTGGATAATCATAGAAGCCCGCTCCGCTCTTCAGGCCCAACTTGCCTTGCTCTACCTTTTCCCTCAGAAATTCGCAGGCACTGGTGGAGTTATCCAGCTGAGAGAATAGGTTGTCTTCACAGGCGCACCAAACATCCAGACCGCCCATATCCGCTGCTTCCAGGATACCAGTGGTAGCCGCCCGGAATCCGGGGCCAAATTTCAATGCCACATCGATATCCTCAGGGCTGGCCGCACCGATCTCCACAAGATGGAAAACTTCTCTGGCCATCGCATGAAGCATCCGGTTGGCAATGAGGCCCGGGATATCCTTCAGTACCCGCACCGGCCGTTTCCCCGCCCTGACATGCAGATCATAGACCTGTTGGAATACATTCTCATCCATATTTCCAAAGCAGGACAGCTCCGCAATCGGGATCAGATGGGGCGGGTTATACCAGTGGCAGACCATGGCGTGCGCCTTCCGGTGATCTGGCAGATCCTCTATCATCTGCCCCAGCGGAATGCTGGAAGTGTTGCTGGCAAACACCGTATGGGCCGGGCACAACCGATCCAGCTGGGCAAACAGTTCCTTTTTCAGTTCCAGCTGTTCCGGAATTGCCTCAATAACAAAATCTGCCTCCCGCACCGCCGGCGCCAGTTCACCGTATAGGGTGATTCGGCTCAATGTGTCCTCCACCCTATCCTTCTCGATATAGTCCTCCTCTGCCAGGAAATTGAGTTCCTCCCGGATCTGCACCAAAACGGCTTCCCTCACCTGATCAAAAGCCTCGTACAGGTTGACCTGGTAGCCATGCATGGCAAACACATGGGCAATGCCATGTCCCATTGTCCCGGCGCCAATTACTGCGATTCTTTCTATCATATCTACTCCCCCTTATCGCCTTTGGGCCTTCAGGAAAGGGCAGGTAATTGGACCCGATCCAGGCAGGCCATGGTGGGCAGAGGAATTTTCCCCTTCTCATAATCCTTGACAATAGAAATAATGGTATCACAAGTGGGTGTGGGAATTCCCAGCTTTCTTCCCCATTCGCTGCAGATTCCCACGATGTAATCAATCTCGCACGGGATGCCCTTCTCCATATCCTGGAGCATGCTCGCCTTCAGCGGGCGGTGGGGTTTGAAGTACTCCCGCAGCCATTGCTTTGCGCGCTCCAGTCCCGCTTTGTCCTCAAAGGCAACACTGTAATAACTCCATCCCGGCACAAGGTCTTCCAGCACGATGTTGCGTGCCCGTACGATCTTTACAATTTCGTTTCCTACCCATGCCGCACAGGCAACCGCCTTCTCATGATCCAGCACCTCAGCATAAGTGCAGCCCAGGGCCGCCGACATACCGCTGAGCGTGGCATTCTGAATCACCTTGGACCAACGGGTTCCCATCAGATTGTCCATCACCACGCAGGTCCCCGCCAAGTTCAGCAGGTCGCACACCGCCTGTATCCGCTCTGTTTTGGATCCGTTTACTTCCCCAATCTCATAACGCATGGTAGAGACATCAGAGGTCAATTCGGACACGCCGGGGCCCCGGAAGGAAGCCCCCCATCCGACGATACCGCCAACCACCCGCTCCGGGCCAATGATTTTCCCAACAGACTCCTCTGGAACGCCATTTTGCAAAGTGCACACTACGCTCTTTTCCCCTAAATGCGGCAGCAGCTGCCTCAATGCCACGTCGTTGTATGTTTGCTTTGCCAGCAGGATCACTAAATCATAGATGCCCTCCATTTGATCCGGCGTAATGGCATGCACAGGGATCCCGCTCAGCTGCATTTTCCCGATTACAGTAGCCCCTTTCTCATTCAATGCATCCACATGGACCCTGTTGGCGTCAATCAGCGTCATTTGACCGCCATTCTTGGCCACCAGCGCCCCAATGATGGTTCCCAGGGACCCAACGCCCATCAATGCTGCTCTCACAAAAATTACCTCTTTTCCTCTCAGTCAAATTTTTAAGTTTTTTATTTCGTGGCATCCTTTAACTCTGCCCAAATCAGCTCAGAGGCTTGGGCATCCAGACTGACAGGCCCGCTTCCAATATAGGATGAGCCGCCGGGCCAAGTGTGCCCTCCACCTTCCACCACATACGTCACAATCTGCACAGTTCCATCCCCATCGGCATAGGCATCTCTGGAAATAGTCGTCTCATCGTAGGGATTGGTATCCGGAAGTTCTGTATGCTCCGGGGCATTTGGCATACCGTACCGGTCGAGCCACCACTTCACACTGTCATCCAGGGAGTAGGCCCAGGTGTATTCCCGCTCCCCGTCACCATCAAAGTCATAATGCATGCCCTCAATAGGCACAACTGGATCGACCGTCCCCTGTATAAACACAATCTTCACCTTATCTGTTGGAACTACGGTGGTATACTCCGTGCACAGCAAGCCAGACACCACTCCAACCCCTGCAAACTTCTCCGGAGCTTCCAATGCCAGCCGCATGGACATAAAACCGCCGTGAGAGAAGCCGCAGCAGTACACACGTGATGCATCCGCATACCCGCCATCCACAAACAGATCCACCAGATCACACAGGTACTGCACGTCATCCACCAAATATTGCGCACAGGGATCCGTACTGGCTGCGTTCCAGCGGATATAGTTAAAATCAGTCTGCTGTGTCTCGATCACGCTCTTCCCCTCACTGGATAGCGTGCCATCAGCGTGAATGGTCACAGATTCAGGCGCCACCACAATGAATCCTTCCCGTTCCGCACATTCCACCCATTGGCCCCACTGCAGCTGTGTGGTCGCGTTGGAGCCACTTCCGTGAAGAGTGAGCATCAGGGGAAGTCTGTCCCCTTTCTGATAAGTGGACGGAATATAGTAGTAATACAAGCGGGACACCTGCTGTCTCCTGTATTCATAGACCTCCCGCCCGTAGGCCAGCTCTCCCACCGTGGCATTATCACCCAGCGGAATCTCCTGAGGCTCCTGGGAAACCTCCGGCTCCTCAGATTCTTCCACAGCATCAGAGCCCTGAACCGTTTCGGTTTCGTCAGGCGGAGTGGAGTCGTCCGGCCCTTCCGAGGACGGTCCACATGCGCAAAGGGTGAACAGCGCAAGTGCTGTCAAACACGTCAAAAGAATCCGCAACATACGTTTCATTAAAGTTGCAACCTCACTTTCCCGTTATGACATCATTGACAATGGATCCGCTGCCCATCACGCTTGGTGTCCAGCTCTATCGGCTCCCCCCTTGAAGCCCGGATCCCTATGAATGCATTTTTAATTTACATAAACCCATGTCTCTGGTGCTATTATTTGCAAAAAGCGGGGTAAGACGCCGGACACACAGGCAGTGCAGTCCCATGTGCCCGGCGCCTCGATGCTATTTCTCCTGAAAAACTACAGCCGTAACAATCTCAACAGCTCAGTCAAGCTCATGGATGTCAACGGTATCATAGTGCTCGATCTGCTTGTTCGGGCCCATGCGGAGCAGGTATGCCTCCCATCTGCCCAGGCCGCGCTCATCGAAGTTGTAGACACCAGTCAGGCCCTCATAACCCTGCATATCCTCTCGGAGATAATTGATAATGGCCTCGCTGTCCCCGCCGGTGGCGGCAGCCGCCTCAAAGAGCAGCATGGCGCAATCGTAGTACACCAGCGTGGTAATATCCGCGGGGAAGCCGGTGGCTTCGGTATACTTCTCGATATACTCCACCACTCTGGGGTCGTCAATGATGTACGGAGGAAGGATGGAGGCCTGTCCGTAAATGCCTTCCAGCTCATCCTCTTCCATCAGGTCCACAAAGCTCTGCACACCCATGGCTCCGCCAGTATTGATAGGTTCCTCGATACCCATCTGCTTCATCTGGCGGAGAATCTTGGACATGGTAACATCAGCGGACAGGACAAAATAGGCGTCGGGGTCGTTGCTTCTGGCAGAGGTGATGTTGGCCGTGAAATCATTATCAGCGGCATTGATCCACTCAGGGTAGATCTCAATGCCCATCTTCTCCCCCTCTTCAATGAAGTACTCCATCAGACTGCGGCTGTCATCGTCAGTACCCAGCAGGCAAGCCACACTCTTGGCGCCCAGGGACTCCGCCCACTTCAGCATTGGGGCATTCTCCTGCTGTCTGGTGACATAGGAGTTGAACAGCCAATCATAGCCGCGGGTGAAGATCTCATCGGGAGCCACAGTGGTCATCATGGGGATCCGGGCATCCTCCAGCTCTTCCAACATTCCGGCGTACTGGTTACTGCCCACAATTCCGATGATACAGGACACGCCGTCGTCAATGAGACGCACAGTGGCATCAATGGCGGACTCCACGGTGCTGCCAGCATCCTCGATGACCAGATCAATCTTCACATCGTGGGTGGCCTCAAAGTCCTCTTTGGCAATGTTCACGCAGGTGTTGATGAGGGGGCCGACGGCAGCCATAGCTCCGCTCTGCAAAGTGGTGTAGCCCACCCGGACCGAGGTCACCTCGGGGGTACCGCTATTGTTGTCGCCGCTAGCGGTGTTATCAGGGGTGTCGTCACCTGTGCAGCCCGCGATGGGCAACAGCATGGCCGCCGCCAGGGCCGCTGCCAGCGTGCGCTGCAGTTTCTTTCCTTTGATGCTCTTCATAATGTTCCTCCTTACATACTTTTTCCTTTTATTTGCATGCTTTTTCGCGCATGTCTTTCCTGAATTACATACAGCCGGAGCAGGTTTTTCCCTCCTGTTTGGAGCTCATACCGCACCTAGGTATGTATCCTGCATTTCCTTGTTGGACGCTACTTCTTCCGTCGTTCCGCTCAGGACCACCTCGCCCATGCGCATCACATAGGCATAATCCGCCATCTCAATGGCCAGCACTGCATTCTGCTCGATGAGCAGGATGCCAGTACCTTCCTCCTTAATCTTAGTGATGACCTCGAAGATGGTCTCCACAACGGTAGGTGCCAGGCCCAGGGAGGGCTCGTCCAACAGCAAGAGTTTCGGCTCCGCCGCAATGGCTCTTCCGATGGCCAGCATCTGTTGCTCACCGCCGCTGAGAGACCAGCCGGCTTGCTTTCTGCGCTCTTTCAGGCGGGGGAAAGTCTCGTAGACCTTTTCCCGGGTGTCCGAAAATTTCTTGCCTGCGCCCTTTGCAGCAACCAGCAAATTCTCCTCCACGGTGAGGTTGGCAAAGATTCCCCGTCCCTCCGGCACGCTCACCAAGCCCATCTTGGGCAGCTTGTCCGTGGAAACCTTGTTGATCAGCTGACCGTCAAAATACACATCTCCTGTTTTGGTCAGTACGGCGTTGGTGATAGCCTTCAGTGTGGAGGATTTCCCAGCCCCATTCGTGCCAATCAAGGCCACCATCTGTCCCTTTTCCACCTTAAGGTTCAGTTGATTGACCGCAACGATAGGGCCATAATGTACTGACAGGTTCTTGACCTCAAGCATCCTTCACCACTCCCTTCGTCCTCTTGATTCCGGAGCCGAGATATGCCTCTACGACTTCTGGATTCGCTCGCACAGCTTCCGGAGTATCGGAGGCCAGCACTTTGCCGTAGTTCAGCACTGTGATCTTATCCGCAATGTCCATTACAAACTTCATGTTGTGGTCAATGAGCAACACAGCCACTCCGCTCTCCTTGATCTCCCTGATCATGCCCACCAGAATAGCTACCTCCGGCGCCGTCAGCCCCGCCGCCGGCTCGTCCAGCAGCAGAACCTTTGGCTTGGTCATCAGCGCTCTAGCGATCTCCAGCATCTTCTGGTGACCATAGGGAAGGGTGCCGATATAGGCATCCCGCAGATCCCACAGACCCATGTCCACCAGCATTCGCTTTGCAACCGCCAAGGATTCCGCCTGTTCCTTCTTTGCCTTCTTGGTGTTGAAGATGGTAGCCCAAAACCCCGCTTTCTGAGTTCCGTCTCTGGCCACCAGAAGGTTGTCAATGGAAGTCAGGCCGATCCACACCGCCAGGTTCTGGAACGTTCTGGATACTCCCAAGCGGGAGATCTTGTGGGGCTTCAGCCCTACCACGCTCTTCCCATCCAGTTTAATGGCACCGCTGCTAGGCTTGTATACACCCGTAATGCAGTTAACCAGAGTGGATTTCCCGGCGCCATTGGGCCCGATCAGCGCGTGCACTTCCCCAGGAATGAGGTCCAGAGAAACGTTGCTCATGGCCGCCAGACCACCGAAGCTGATGCTGGCATTTTCGACGGAGAGCACAGGCTGCTTGGATATGGGCCCTTCCGGCTTCTCCAGAATGCGGGGCACGTCCTGGATGCTGTCATCATCCCGCTTTTTCATAAAAATCGAATAGAGTTTCTGGAAAAACTTGAACCGGAACAGGACGCTTACCAAACCGCCCGGCAGCACCATGATCACAACGGCCACCAGTACGCCATAGATAGCGGTCATCCAATATTGAAGCGGCTCCAACATCTCCGGCAGGAACACCATAAATACAGATCCAATTGCCACGCCTAGCACTGTTCCGCTTCCGCCCAGGATCAGGATCAGCACCATGGTTAGGCCAGCGCCATAGATAAACTGAGTGGGACTCACCACACCCAAGGTAAAAGCATTAAGGGCTCCACTCAGACCAGCCAGGCCGCCGCTCAAAGCCATGGCCAACATCTTTCTCTTCACCGTGTCTACGCCAAGAAGCTCAGCGGCCATATCGTTGAACTTGATGGCAATCATGGACTTGCCATACTTGGAGTTGGCTACCGCTGTGTAAAACCAAGTGCAGAGAGCAGAGAATACCAAGAGCATGAAGTACAGGCCCTTACGGGAACTCACCTCAAAAAGAATAAAATCGGGATCTCCAATGCCTCGCAACCCAGTTCCGCCGCCGGTGATATCAGGCCAGTTCTGCAGCACAAGGCTGAAAAACAGCGCAAAACCAATGGTGAGAATGGCGAAATAGATGCCCTTGATTCGGGTGGACAGAAGACCCAACAGCATGCCCGCAAAGGCCGTCACCACCACTGCAATGGGAACCACTACCAGGAAGGGCAGGCCAACCTTGGTGACCAGAATTGCCGCCGTGTAAGCGCCAATCCCCCAGAAGGCCGCCTGGCATAGGTTGGACATACCAGTAAGCCCCAGAGAAATGTTCAAGCCCAGAGAGACCATATAAAGCAGCAACGCATTGTTGAGCAATCCCATATCCGCCCGGGACTGGATGAACAGCGGCAGTACCAAAAGGGGAATTATCAGGATCGCATAGCCAATGGCCATGTTTCTTTTTGCCTTCTTCATTTTCATTGTCATCTATCCCCCGTTACACACGCTGTGACACAGGCTCGCCCAGGATTCCCTTGGGCCTGATGATCAACACAACCACCAATACCAGGAAGGCAAAGCCGTCTTTGAACATGGGAGAAACGTAAGCCGCCAGCAAAGTCTCAATAATACCCAGAAGGATGCCGCCCAGCACGGCACCTTCCACCTTGCCAAAGCCGCCCAACACAATGGCGGTAAAGCCCTTGCCGATCGCCACGCTGCCCATGGCATAGGTGACAAAATAGATAGGGCCCATCAAAATGCCGGTGAGTCCAGCAATGGCGCAGCTGAGCATAATGGTAATGGCCGTCAGCCGTTTGGTGTTGGTGCCCAGGAGCTTGGCCACGTCAGGCAGCTGAGACATAGCGCGCATCTGCTTGCCCGTAATCGTGCGGTTGAAGAAGAACCACAGCAGGATACACACCACCGCCAGTGCGGCGATGAGCAATAGGTACTGATAGGGAATCACCACTCCGCCCAGATTCAGCGTTTCATTTCCGAAGGGACCCTTCAGCTCCACTGCATAGGGCCCCCAGATGTTCATGGCGAAACACTGCAGTACCATGCTTAGACCGATGGTTGCAATCATGACCGTGAAGATGGGCTTGTTGATCATGGGCCGTAAAACCGCCAGATTCAGGATGTACCCAAACAGCACCATGCAGACCAAGGCCAGCAGATAACCCCAGAACAGGGGTAGGTTTAGCGTCGTGGTAAAGGTAACGGCTAGGAAACCGCCCAACATTAAGATCTCACCGTGAGCCATGTTAAGAATGCCCACACCGTTTATTGTGATGACGAAGCCCAGTCCGATCAGCGCATAAATGCTGCCGATGGATATGCCTGCAAACAAATTTTGCAACAGATTGATCAAAGTTGATTACCCCTTTCGTCGCATATAGGCCCAGATACTTATTCTATTAGTGCTCCTTTTTCCCTTGGGCAATGACCCTATTGTCAATCCCATCACGCTCTATCGCATGCCCGGAAACGGCCTGAGAGAATTGCGGTCACTCGCCGCCAATTGGGCAATCGGTGGCTGATACATGGTGGGCGGCTCCTCTCCAAACCGCAGAAACTTGGTATCGCGGTCAGTCAGAGGTTCCCACTGCGCCAATCCCTCAGCTTTGGGCACTCCCTCCTTGATAAAACCGGCCAAGTAGTCAATCAGGTCCTCAGAAAGCCGATAGTCCTGCTCCTCAAATGGGCGCCAGTTCCGGTCCAAGGTTCCAAAGGCATACCACAGGTCACAGCCATGGTACGCCCCCTCGCCATCACCGCCAGGAAGCTCCCGGTCTAAAAAGTATCCATATACTGGCTTTCTTCCTGTCCGCGCATGGTACCCACCCCACTCCACCGCGAAACTGTACAGGTAGAAGGGCCACATATCATCACGGGACATCCCGATGATACAGGGCACATCAGCAATCTCCCCCTGCAGTGCCAGCATCGGGAACTGGCCAGGAACCCAGTCTCCGTCCACAATGGGCTTGGCACAGTTGTTGGCGAGGTTGCTCTCTGTCGCGCCAGCGGATAACCACGCTTCATAGACTTCCTTCGCCGGAAGATCCTTCAATTCGTCCAGCGACTGTACATCAAACTGGTCCATCACCATCCGCCATACCGCCTCTGATATGCCAGGGCGCGCCGGTGTCCCAAGCTGACTAAAATCACCGCCGCCGCTCATCATTACCGCTCCCCGAAACAGTCCTTTGGCATAGGGGCAATACAGCAAAAGCTGCACAGATAAAGCTCCTGCGCTCTCCCCCATCACGGTAACCTGTTCCGGATCTCCGCCAAATGCCGCAATGTTTTCTCTTACCCAAGTGAGCGCAGCCACCTGATCCTTAAGGGCATAGTTCCCTTTGTGCGCCACGTCATAACCAGTGGCAAAGGCGTTGAGCCGGTAATTGATATTGACTAAAACAACTCCCCTCCGGCAGTATTCTGCACCACGGAATATGTTTGGGGCGGTATTGCTGCCGCTTACGAATGAACCGCCATGAATAAAAACAGCCACTGGAAGGTGATCCCCATCCTCCGGAGTCCAGATATTCAGGTTTAGTCCATCCTGCTCACTGTACTCGTATACCTGTTTCTCCGCGTTTTCATTGTAGTAGAAGTCATTGAAGGCCGCAGGCTGCATTTCATAGAACTGAGCATGCTGACAACATGCAGGTCCCCGGCGTGTTGCGTCGTAAAGTCCCTCCCAACTGCGCACAATCTGCGGATCCTCCCAGCGACCTGCGTTGGCGTACTTGATTCCCTCAAATAGCAGACACCCATCCTGCCTCAACCCTCGGATCTCTCCGCAAGGTGTCTGGCGCCGGACGTAGCTGCACGGTTTTCCTCTGTCCACCATCAAAATCTTTTCCTCCCTTGTAGGCCTGCGTCTATCCGCCCTGTGTGCCCTTGGCACTATGGCTCTACGGCGTTGATCTCACTGCCGGACAGAACATTTCCGGCGGTGCTTCACTGAAACGGAGAAAGTAGTTCCTTCCGTCCGTCATCGGGGTCCACTCCGGTAATCCCGCTCCATGTGGCGCTCCATCCCTGATAAATCCAGCAAAATAATCTAACATCACATCGGATAGCCGCCAGTCTGTCTCTGTATACGGACGCCAACTCCGACCCAGTGTCCCAAAGGCATACCAAAGGTCACAGCCATGGTAGGCACCCGCGTCATCTCCAGGAGCCGGGCGCTCCATGTAGTAGCCATAGACCGGACTGCGTCCGTTTTCCGCGTGGTACGCCGCCCAGTCCAGAGCAGCGTTATGTAGGATCTCCGGGATCAAATCCCGGCCGGTGATCCCTATGATGCATGGCACATCGGCTACGGCTCCATTCGCGCGCAGCTTTGCAGGATGATCCGGGATCACATCCCCATCTAAAACAGGATAGGCCCCATAGCTTGCCCACTCTGGGCTGATCTTACAGGCGTCTGTCCATGCGTCAAAGATCTCTTTGGCTTCCAGTCTGGTTAGCTCTCCAAGCTCCCGCGCTCCATAACGTCTGAGCACCGTCTTCCAAATTTCCCGGCTCCACTTAGGGTCTGCCGGAATACCCCGCCCAGTCAGGTCACCGCCGCCGCTCATCATCACCGCCCCTCGAAACAGTCCTCTGGCATAAGGCGTATACAGCAGCAGCTGTACAGACATAGCTCCAGCGCTCTCTCCCATAATCGTCACACGGCTTGGATCTCCGCCAAAAGCGGCGATATTATTTCTTACCCATGTCAGCGCTGCAATCTGATCTTTGATCGCGTAGTTCCCTCTATGGTGACACCCATCCCATGCTGTGGCAAATGCGTTCAGCCGGTAGTTGGCACTGACCAAGATCACACCCCGGCGGCAGTATCCGGCCCCTTCGTTGATGTTGCCCGTGCTGTTTCCACCCGTTTTGAAGGATCCGCCGTGAAAAAACACTGCCACTGGAAGATCCTTTGCGCCTTCGGGAGTCCAAATATTCAGATTCAACCCATCGCGCTCACTGTAACGGTATAGTTCCTTATCTGCATATTGCTCATTGTAAAAAGCATTGAGCTGGTCCTCGTAGTGGGAATAGAACTGCAGGTATTGGCAACAATGCGCCCCAGGCCCCGTGGCGTCATAGACCCCTTCCCAGTGTTCTACCACTTGAGGGTCTTCCCATCTGTCGGCATAGGCAAACGGGACGCCCTTAAATTCAAAGTGGTCTTGCTTCCTGAGCCCACGGAGCCTTCCACAGGGTGTATCAAGGTAGTGAAAGCTGTTCGGCTTATGTTTGCACCCTACCGTAGGCCAGTTTTTTCTCCTACCGCTCACAGTCGGCCTCCATTCGATCTCGCAGACCGATTACCCATTGAATCGGCGGCAGTAGTAGTACACGCCCACCAGCGGGTCCTCCATCGTCAGAACCCCATCCTTCCAGTAGATGCTCCAATCCACGTAGAGCTCCGGATTGTTCACGTCCACCAGGTGCAGGGTGTACTCATCGCTGAGCGTGTAGCTGTTGTGGGTGGTCACCGCGCCCTCTACGATGTAGTCCATCATGTCCTCGGTGAACACGAACTGCTGGTTTGCCACCTCGGTATACGATCCGCCCGTGAGCAGTTCCCATGCGTATAGCTCCCAGCTGCCCACCAGCTCTTCCGGCTTCACCGCCACCTTCTCAGGCTCCGGTTCCTCGCTGGGCTCATCCGGCTCCGCAGCTCTTCTGCAGTAATAGTACACACCCGTAAGCAGATCCTCAAAGGTAAGCACACCATTTTCCATATAGACCTTCCAATCCGTAAAGGCGCTCGGATTGTTCAGATCCACCAGCCGTATGGTGTATTCGTCCGTGAAGGAATAACCATTATGAGTGATGACCGCGCCGCTAATCACATAGTCAATTACATTTCCTGTAAAGACAAATTGTTGGCTGGCCACCTCAGTATAAGACCCACCTGTGAGCAATTCCCATGCGTATAGCTCCCAAGCACCAGCCAGTTGTGCGGAACTTACCGGTGTTTTCCCTGCCGCATCAAACTGGTTGGCATTCGCCGATCCTTCTCGACAGTAATAGTACACACCCGTCAGGGGATCCTCAAAAGTCAGTATCCCGTCCTTGATATAAACCTTCCAGTCTGTAAAGGCACTTGGATTGTTCAGGTCCACCAGCCGTATGGTGTATTCGTCAATAAAGGAATAGCCATTATGAGTGATGACCGCGCCACCAACGATATAGTCGATGACATCCCCTGTAAAAACAAATTGCTGGCTGGCCACCTCAGTATAGGACCCCCCTGTGAGCAGTTCCCAGGCATAAAGATCCCAGGTCCCAATCAGATCCGCCGAGGTGACTGATGTTTTCCCCGCCGTGTCAAACTGGCTGACATCCTCCGCTTTCCGGCAGTAGTAATACACGCCAGTAAGGGGATCTTCAAAGGTTAGCACTTCGTCCTCCCAATAGATTCCCCAGTCCACAAATACTTCCGGGTTGTTTACATCTGTCAGGTGCAGCGTATATTCATCGGTGAAGGTATAGTTGTTGTGGGTAGCCACAGTCCCCTCGACCATGTAGTCCATTACATTCTCTGTAAAGACAAACTGCTGATTTACCACCTCGGTGTACGATCCACCCGTGAGCAATTCCCAGGCATACAAATCCCATGCCCCGATTAACTCCTCGGGATCCACCGGCGTCCGCTCGGATTCCGGTTCTGCGCTGGGTTGTACAGACTCGGTGGGCTCTACTGAGGAAGTGGGTTGTGCAGAGGGATCCTCTGAAGCATCCTCTCCCCTGCGAGTAGCAAAAACAATGATTAGGAGCACGATTAGAACAACTGCAACCGCTGCCGCAATTCCCCATTTCAGTTTTTTCGTCTTCATTCTCCTCAGTCTCCTCTCAGCATAAGTTTCGATCCTTTTTGTTCCCCTGCGCCATAATTTCCGCTTATTCCTCCTCAAATCTAGCATGGATATTTTCTTTCTGTCAATACGGATTGTTTGCATCGGCCCATGCTCTTACTCTGCATTTTTTGTTTAATTTGCATAAAAACTTACTGCCACTTTCCGGTTTTCCGAAAGCGGCAGTAAGTTTTTCTCTTTATTTGGTTATATCATTCCATAACTATTTTGCATGTCTCTGGCCGTTGGATTTTTATCAGGTGCAGTATTCCTTCAACATTCTTACGAATTCATTCGCCAATGGGGACCGCACCGTATTTTCCCTTTGCAACCATCCCATTTCAAATCGAATGTTCTCGCCGGGCACAGGAATGAGCCGAACATCTTCAAAGAAGCCATACTGGCGGTAAATTCCCGGGTTTAACACCACCAGCGAGAATCCATCTACTTTGCTCAGGACTTCCTTCATCGTGCCCGTGCTGGAGGTTCGGATTTCCCGGTTCGATTTCCCCATGCGGTTCTCTCGAAACACCTGGCGCATATAGTCCCACCCTGTAATTCGGGCAGGCGAGCCAGGCGACAAGCTTACCAGCGGCATCTGTTCCAATCGGTTCAAATCTACACCTTCTACACTCTCGGGATATGCCTTGCTATGCCTACTGACAGCAATGTAGGCTTTCATGTCTCCCACCCGATGGTATTCAATATTACTCGCCAGAGCCCGGCGTACCCCTTGCTTTAAGGCCTCATGCCAGAAAGATACGACGCCGATCTCTACCTCTCCCTTCTTCAATTTATCCAGTTGCTCGTCAAACCCGCATTCTAAGTAGTTGATCACTATAGAATTCCGGCTATATTTGTTATACACCTCCGAGATCATCTGCTGCATGAAGTGGTAAGAGATAGACGCCAGATTTAGCTCCAGAGATATCAAGCTGCCTTTCTTCTCAAAAATGCGGTCCAGTTGTTCGGCCTGCTCCACCAGATCCTCAGCTCGCTCCACAAATTTCCTGCCAATGGGAGTCAGCCGCACGCCGGTGCTCACTCTTTCAAAAATCTGCGCGCCGACCTCCTCTTCAAATCGCTGCAGCGCTTTGGAAACACTGGGCTGGGAGACAAACAGGTTTTGTGCTGCTTGGGAAATTGATCCAGCCTTTGCAATTTCCACAATGATTTCCACTTGCGATAGATTCATGTTTCATTTCCCCTCTTTGTCTTTACATCTTGGCAGTTTCTTCCGCCTCCAGTTTATCTCCTCACACACCCAGTTTCTGGTCCAAAGCCCAGCTCTTTCGGTCCCTCCCGCTCCCACATTCGGACCGTTATCGTCAGACCAAACCGCCTCCGGTCCATCCGGCACCAAAAATACCGTTTTCCCGTCTCCCATGCCCGGTCTTCGTGCTAGCCCCCCGCCATTATCGATATCTTATATGACCAGGCTGCTTTTTTCAATATGCAGGTGGGCATCTTCTGGCTCAGCGGCATGGAACGATAGCAACTCTAGCACCGGCCTGCGCCCCCCTCTCATCTTGACAAGCAAATTGCTCCGTGGTACCCTCAATTCATTAAAGTGTTAAAGGGCCTTGCCCAACCCAGCAGGGCACGGGCCAAGGAGGGAGGAAGCCGTGGGGTTAATTTTCCGGGCCATGAGCCGCTATCCCAGAGCGGTGGCCATGAGTATTTTTATTAAGCTGCTGGCCACCATCAGCGAGCTGATGCTACCCTACATTCTGGAGCACATCATCGACGACGTGGCACCCCTGGGAAATTTACAGGCGGCGGTTTTATGGGGCCTTTTGATGTTCGGGGCCGCGCTGCTGTGCCGACAGCTGAATGTGAGTGCCAACCGGCGAGCCATCTTCAACGCCCACCGGGTGAGCTACGACCTGCGCCAGGAGCTGTTCCGCAAGACCGTGAACCTATCTGGAAGCCAGTTTGATGCCTTCGGCCTGCCCTCCCTCATCAGCCGAATGACCAGCGACAGCTACAACGTCCAGACCTCTGTTCAGCAGTTTCAGACGCTCTGTGTCCGCGCCCCCATGCTGCTCATCGGCGGCGTTGGCGTCACCCTGATAATGGACGCCTCCCTGGCCGTTATCCTGTTGGCAATTCTACCGGTGCTCATTCTGGTTGTGTTTGTGGTAACCTCCAAAGGGCTTCCCATGTACAACCGGGTGCAGCAGCGGCTAGATGTGGTAGTGCGGGTCATGCGAGAGAACATCACCGGCATCCGGGTGGTCAAGGCTTTATCTAAAACAGAATACGAAAAGCGCCGCTTTGCCAAGGCCAACCAGGCCATGACCGACCAGGACATCGCCGCCAGCACCGTGATGGCTATCCCCTCTCCCCTGATGCAGCTGTGCATCAACGGCAGCCTCTCCCTGGTGGTCCTGTTTGGGGCCAGCCGGGTGAATGAGGGGCTGATGGAACCAGGAGTTATTCTGGCTTTCCTCACCTATTTCAATATGATCACAATGGGTGTCATGGGACTGTCCCGCATCTTCATGACACTGAGCAAGGCCGCGGCCAGCGCCAACCGGATGGATGAGGTACTGCAGGCTGAGACCGACCAGCAGATTCTGCCGGAGTCAGAGGCCCGCACCCCGTCGGGAGACGGGTTCATCCGCTTCGAGCACGTCAACTTCAGCTACGGGGAGGATGCACCAGACAGCACAGGCTTTGTGGGCGAGAAGCGGGAAAAGGCCCTCACCGACATCAGCTTCACCCTGAAGCGAGGGGAGAGCCTGGGCATCATCGGCCCCACTGGGTGCGGGAAGAGCACTATCATCTCCCTGCTCATGCGCTTCTACGACGTCGCCGACGGCGGCGTATTCCTGGACGGGAAAGACGTGCGCACCTACGATAAGGACACCCTCCGTTCCCGCTTCGGTGTCTGCTTTCAGAATGACATGGTGTTCCAGGATACCCTACGCTCCAACGTCCTGTTTGGCCGGGACCTGGATGACCAAGCGTTTCGCACCGCCATTGAGAGCTCCATGGCGGCGGAGTACATCGACGCACTGGAAGACGGGCCAGAGCATGAGGCGGCCATCAAGGGGGCCAATCTGTCCGGCGGGCAGAAGCAGCGGTTGCTGGTGGCCAGGGCTCTGGCCGCCCGGCCGGAGATCCTGGTACTGGATGACAGTTCCTCCGCTCTGGATTACCGCACCGACGCCGCCATGCGCCGGGCCATCCAGAACAATTACGGGGATGCCACCTTGATCCTCATCGCCCAACGAGTGAGCTCCATTATGGGCATGGACCACATCCTGGTGATGGACAACGGGGCCTGCGTCGGCTATGGCACCCATGAGGAACTTTTGAAGAATTGCCCTGCCTATCGGGAAACCTACCAGGTCCAGATGGGTGAGATGGCGTAGAGGAGGGAACACAGATGCCAGGACCGAGAACCCGCACCGGGGTAAAAGTCAAGCCACGGGACGCCAAGGGGGCGCTGCGGCGCATCCTGCGCTATTTGATGACCTACCGCTGGCTGGTATTGCTCTTCCTGGCGTGTACGCTGCTGAGCAACCTGGGCAACCTGCTGGGCCCCCAGTTTGCCGGCCAGGCCATCGGCGTGGTGGAGGAGGGCTATCGGCAGGGTACTGGCCACGTGGATATGGCAGCAGTGGGCCGCTACGCCCTGCTCATGCTGGCCTGCTATGTATTGGGCAGCGTGATGAGTTTTCTGGTAAACATTGGCATGATGCGGGTGGGCCGCCGGGTGGCCAGGAATATGCGCCGGGATGTATTCCACAAGTTGATGGCCCTGCCGGTTAGTTTTTTTGACCGCAATCAGGCAGGGGACATCATCAGCCGGGTGAGCTATGATGTGGACGTGGTGTGTATGAGTCTGTCCACCGACGTCATCCAGATCCTCACCAGCGTAGTGACGGTGGCGGGTAGTTTTCTCATGATGTGCACCATTTCTCCACCCCTAGTGCTGTGCATGGCAGCCACCATCCCCGCCTCCATCCTGTTTACCCGGTACATGGGCCGAAAAACCAGGCCCTTATACGCCAAGCGCAGCGCGGCCTACGGAGAGATGAACGGTTTCGCCGAGGAGATGTTTACCGGCCAGCGCACCATCCTGGCCTACGCTCAAGAGGATCGGGTATGCCGGGACTTCAGCAAGATCAACCGTGCCGCAGCTGAGGCCTACCGGGACGCCGACGGTATGGGAATGACCATGGGTCCCACCGTGGGCATGATCTCCAACTTTGGCCTGGCCGCCATCGGGCTTGGGGGCTCCATTCTCTACATCCTGGGGGTGGTGGGACTTGCCCAGATCTCCTCCTTCGTGCTCTACTCCCGGAAGTTCTCCGGCCCCATCAATGAGATCTCCAATATCATCAATGAAATTTTCTCCGCTCTGGCCGCCTCAGAGCGAGTGTTCCGCCTGCTGGACCAGCCGGAGGAGGTCAAAGACATATACAACGCAGCCACCCTGGAGCACTGCCGGGGCCACGTCCGTGGAGAGAACGTCAGCTTCGGATACGATCCAGACAAGACCATTCTTCACCACCTAGACTTTGAAGCCAAACCGGGACAGACCGTGGCCATTGTGGGCCCCACCGGAGCGGGCAAGACCACCATCATCAACCTACTCATGCGGTTCTACGACCCGGACCAAGGGTGCATCTATGTGGACGGTAGGGAGAACCGGGCCTATACCATGGATTCTTTGCGGCGCAGCTATGCCATGGTGCTCCAGGACACCTGGGTGTTCCGGGGAACCATTTTTGACAACATCGCCTACGGCAAGGAGGACGCCACCATGGCCGAAGTGGTACGGGCGGCCAAGGCTGCCCGTATCCACAGCTACATCATGCGCCTACCCCAAGGGTACAACACCGTCATCAGCGAGGATGGCGGCAACATTTCCAAGGGCCAGAAGCAGCTGCTCACCATCGCCCGGGCTATGCTGTACGACACCAACATGCTCATTCTGGACGAGGCCACCTCCAATGTAGACACCAATACCGAGCGGCAAGTGCAGAAGGCCATCCGCTCCCTCATGGCGGGCAAGACCTGCTTCGTCATCGCCCACCGCCTGTCTACCATTCAAAATGCCGATCACATTCTGGTGGTGGATCATGGGGATGTCGTAGAACAGGGTACCCATGAGGAGCTCATGTCCCGGAAGGGTTTCTATTACCAGCTGTATGCCAGTCAGTTCGGATGACGCAGACCCCCAAAACCAAACCGTCGCGCCCTCCCCATGTATGGGGGTTCATTCCCCCCGCTCCGTCTCGCCTGTGCGCCGGGCACAGGCACGCACCCCATCCGATTCGAATCGGCCGCCCAGCTGCGGAGGCGGCCGCCAATATTACTGGAGCATAGTTTGGCGTCTTGCAGCAGTTTATGGACACACCGTGAATGGGCAGGGAGCAAATAGGAAAACCAGCAACTCACTAGCAGTGATAGTCAAGGTGCAGAGCCCGAGCGTTAAACTGCTTGGCTCCACACCTTACTCCTGACTATATTCAGCTCCACCTCCGGTGCGCGTTCCGGAAGAGCGCTTTGGCCGCACCCAGCTTACTCGACTTCAAACTTCGTTCTATCAGCGACAACCAATTACGCATCGGTGTGCATCGAAAAAGTAACCCCGTTACATCTTCATTCGTATCATCTCTACCCTAGGAAACACTCACAGGCTCTCACGGTCCGAATGGGATCCGGCGGTCAGCCGCTCCAGCTTCCTCTTGTCCCTCAGTTCCACTGTCCCCCGGGCCAAGCGAACCATTCCCTCACTTTGAAAATAGCGCAACATCCGGGTCACAACCTCCCGGGCAGTACCTAAATGGTTGGCGATCCGCTCATGGGTGATGCGCAGGTTGTCGCTCCCCTCCAGCAAGCTCTCCTCCAACAGGAAAGCAGCCAGACGCTGGTCCATGCGCCCCCAGAGAATCTGCTCCATCAGCCACATAACCTCAGAAAGGTGGGCCGCCATCAGCTCATTGGTATAATTGGCCAGGGGGGCAGACCGCTCCGTTACGCTCCGGTATATCGGCGCCGGAATCACCCAGAATGTCGTGTCTTTTTCCGCCTGAATCATCAGGTCAAACTGCAAATTTTTCATCACGCAGGATGCAGTAAACAAGCAGATGTCTCCGCTGAACAGGCGGTACAGCGTCACCTCCCGTCCCTCTTCTGACAGGATAAATACCCGCAGCTGCCCCTCACAGATGGCCAGCAGCCCCAGGCAGTCTGAGCCGCCGCTGTGCACCATGGCTCCCGCCCGCGCCTTCCGGAGCGCCGCTGAAGCCTGCAACCGTCCCTGGTCCTCCGCCGTCAGCTTTTCCCACATGGGCAGATACCGGGCCAGATCCTTTCCCGCATCCCCTGTGCCGCCCCGGTCCCCGGTTCTCCCTGCTCCAGCCTGCATCAGGCATCCCCCTCTCTTTCCGGTCTTCCTCCGCCGCGTCCATGGACGCGGGGAACCTTGATTTTTTATTTTATACTATCGCCGCGCCTTTTTCAATACAAACGCATATGGCTCTGTATTCGCTCTGTGTTGACCCCGCTCCCTTGACAACCCGCTCTCCTTTCCTGTATGATACCGGTGTAAGGGCCTGCCGGAAGCGGGCTTTGGGGATGGAATCCCCGTTCTCCCCATCTCCCGTCTTCACTGCCGGAGCACAGAAGGCTGCCGAAACGGTCTGCAGGCCGCTTTGGCGGCTCTTTGCTTTTAACGCCAAAACCATGGAGGTGCTTTCATGACCCTGCGTGACTTTTTCTTTCAGAACCCCCGAGCGGCGGTGGCTTTTTCCGGCGGCGTGGACTCCGCCGTGCTGCTTTGGGCGGCCAAGACCTATGGCCAGCAGGTGCGTGCCTACTGCGTCCGCTCCCCCTTCCAGCCCGTCTTTGAGCTGGAGGACGCCAAGCAGCTGGCGGACATCCTGAACGTGACCCTCACCGTGCTGGAGGCGGATCCCCTGTCCGCTCCAGAGGTAGCCGCCAACGGTCCAGACCGCTGCTACCTGTGCAAATACCTGATCCTCTCCACTATCCTCCGGGCCGCTCGGAGGGACGGCCTCCCCCTGGTGGTGGACGGCTCCAACGCCTCGGACGACCCCACCCAGCGCCCTGGGATGCGGGCCGTGTCGGAGCTGGGTGTTCGCTCCCCCCTGCGGGAGTGCGGCCTGGACAAACAGGCGGTGCGCCAGTTGGCTCAAAAGGCCGGATTGCCTGTTTGGAACAAGCCCGCCTACGCCTGCCTGGCCACTCGAGTACCCACCGGCACTCCCATCACCCGGGAGGATCTGGCCCGGGTGGAGCGGGCAGAGACCACCCTGGCAGGTCTGGGCTTTTCCGACTTCCGGGTACGGCTGTTCCACGGCGGCGCCCGCATCCAGCTGCCCCCGGAGCAATTGGCTCAGGCGGTCACCCTGCGGGACACCATCACCGCCGCCCTTTCCGCCGATTTTCCCGCCATTCTGCTGGACCTGATCCCCAGGTCCTGAG
>ERZ809224.395-NODE-395-length-43919-cov-34.589071_pt1 | contig 43919 bp, 42 predicted proteins | sample MGYA00520513_ERZ809224 | MGnify/ENA primary metagenome ERZ809224 (study PRJEB31576, sample SAMEA3212658) | Homo sapiens | biome: human-gut; feature: human gut; material: fecal | place: Sweden | collected 2012 ... | reverse complement strand
TGAAGAACATTCTGGGTGGCAAGGGCGCCGGCCTGGCCGAGATGACCCACGCCGGCATGCCGGTTCCGCAGGGCTTCACCATCACCACTGAGGCCTGCACCCAGTATTATGCAGACAACCGCGAGATCAACGATGAGATCAAGGCGGATATCTTCAAGTACATGGGCATCCTGGAGGAGCAGACCGGTAAGACCTTCGGCTCCGTTGAAAACCCGCTGCTGGTTTCCGTCCGTTCCGGTGCCCGTCAGTCCATGCCCGGCATGATGGATACCATCCTCAACCTGGGCCTGAACGACCAGGCTGTTGAGGGTCTGGCCAAGAAGACCGACAACCCCCGCTTTGCTTATGACTGCTACCGTCGCTTCATCCAGATGTACTCTGATGTTGTTATGGAGCTGGGCAAGAGCTTCTTCGAAGAGCGCATCGACGCTATGAAGGAGCGCAAGGGTGTTACTCAGGACGTTGACCTGACCGCTGACGATCTGAAGGAACTGGTTAAAGAGTTCAAGCAGATCTACCGCGAGAAGCAGGGCAGCGAGTTCCCGCAGGACCCCAAAGAGCAGCTGATCGGCGCCGTCAAGGCTGTTTTCCGTTCTTGGGACAACCCCCGCGCCAACGTTTATCGTAAGATGAACGAGATCCCCTACGAGTGGGGCACTGCTGTTAACGTTCAGCAGATGGCATTCGGCAACTCCGGCATGCGTTCCGGCACCGGCGTTGCGTTCACCCGTAACCCCGCTACCGGCGAGAAGAAGCTGATGGGCGAATACCTCATCAACGCTCAGGGCGAAGACGTCGTTGCCGGTATCCGCACTCCTTCTCCCATCAGCAAGCTGCATGAGGAGATGCCCGAGGTTTACGATCAGTTCGTTGAGATCGCTACCCGCCTCGAGAACTACTACAAAGATATGCAGGACATGGAGTTCACCATCGAGGATGGCAAGCTCTTCATGCTGCAGACCCGTAACGGCAAGCGTACCGCTCAGGCTGCTCTGCAGATCGCCTGCGACCTGGTGGACGAAGGCGTGATCAGCGAGCAGACCGCTGTGCTGCGCGTTGAGCCCAAGCAGCTGGACACCCTGCTGCACCCGCAGTTTGACGCCGCCGCTCTGAAGGCTGCCGAAGCTATCGGCAAGGGCCTGGCTGCTTCTCCGGGATCTGCCTGCGGCCGTGTTGTCTTCTCTGCTGAGGACGCCGAAGAGAAGGTTAAGGACGAAGCCTGGGCCAAGGTTGTTCTGGTTCGTCTCGAAACCAGCCCCGAAGATATCGTTGGTATGCAGGTTTCTCAGGGCATCCTGACCGTCCGTGGCGGTATGACCAGCCACGCCGCCGTTGTCGCTCGTGGCATGGGCACCTGCTGTGTTTCCGGCTGCGGCAACGACAACAATGTCACCATCGACTACGAGGGCAAGACCATCACCATCAACGGTCATGTCTTCCATGAGGGCGACTGGATGAGCATTGACGGTTCTACCGGCAACATCTACGAAGGCCAGATCGCTACTGTGGCTTCCACCGAGAACGCCAACTTCAAGCGCTTCATGGGCTGGGCTGACGCTGCCCGTCAGATGAAGGTCCTGACCAACGCTGATAACCCGCGCGACGCTCAGAACGCCGTTGATATGGGTGCTGAAGGCATCGGTCTGTGCCGTACCGAGCACATGTTCTTCGCTGAGGACCGCATCAAGGCTGTCCGTGAGATGATCTGCGCCCGTACTGTTGAGGAGCGCAAGGCTGCTCTGGCCAAGGTCGAGCCCTATCAGGAGGCCGACTTCACCGCTATGTACCGCATCATGGGCGACCGTCCGATGACCATCCGTTACCTGGATCCGCCGCTGCATGAGTTCCTGCCCACCAAGCCCGAGGAAATCGAAGCTCTGGCCAAGGACATGGGCATGACCACCGAAGAGCTGAACAACGTTGTTGTCAGCCTGCACGAGTTCAACCCCATGATGGGTCACCGTGGCTGCCGTCTGGCCGTTACCTATCCGGAAATCGCCGAGATGCAGACCAACGCCGTTATCAAGGCTGCCCTGAAGGTCAGCGCCGAGACCGGCAAGATGATCACCCCGCACATCATGATTCCTCTGGTGGGCGAGGTCAAGGAACTCAAGTACGTCAAGGACGTGGTTGTCAAGACCGCCGACAAGCTCATTGCTGATGCTGGCGTTGACATGAAGTACGAAGTTGGTACCATGATCGAGATTCCGCGCGCTGCTCTGACCGCCGGTGAGATTGCCAAGGAAGCTGACTTCTTCAGCTTCGGCACCAACGACCTGACTCAGATGACCTTTGGCTTCAGCCGTGACGACGCTGCCAAGTTCCTGACCGCTTACTACGATACCAAGATCTACGAGAGCGATCCGTTCCAGCATCTGGATCAGATCGGTGTTGGCAAGCTGGTCAAGATGGCTGCTCATGACGGCCGCGAGACCAACCCCAACCTGGGTCTGGGCATCTGCGGTGAGCACGGTGGTGACCCCTCCAGCGTCGAGTTCTGCCACAACGTTGGCCTGGACTACGTCAGCTGCTCTCCCTTCCGTGTGCCTATCGCTCGTCTGGCTGCTGCTCAGGCAGCAATCAAGAATCCTCGCAAGTAATTTCGTTGGACTCTTGGAGCTCACGCTCAGCTTAGAGGATGCGCAAGCATTTCAAAAAGCACACAACAGCGTGATAAAGCCAAGCCGATGGCGTGATATCGACTTGGAGATCTACCTGTAATACGCCAATCCCCCTGCTACTGATTTCAGTTGCAGGGGGATTTTTTATGCCCACTTTTTGTTCAGAAGGCGATTTTGGGCCCGGAAAATCTGGATTTTCTGAAAATGTACCCGGTTTTTCGTATACATTTTTGGGTACAAAACGCCTCTTGCAAGCCTTATTTTTACCAAGAAAGGAAGCGTATTGTTATGGCAGAAAACCAGGTCCAAAACCCACAGACTGAAAAAGTAATTGCTCTTTCAGCCAGTCTGCTGGAACCCTTTCAGGGGCATCCCTTCCGGGTGGCCAGCGGCGAGGAGATGGAACAGCTCAAGGAAAGCGTCCGGGAGTACGGTGTACTCTCGCCGCTACTGGTACGTCCCCGTGGAGATGGCCGGTACGAGATCGTCAGCGGACACCGCCGCAAGGCCGCCTGCGAGGCACTGGGTATCACCGAACTGCCAGTGCTGATCCGGAATATGACTGACGACGAGGCGGTGATCCTGATGGTGGACAGCAACATCCAGCGGGAGCATATCCTGCCCAGCGAAAAGGCGTTTGCCTATAAGATGAAGATGGAAGCCATCAAACATCAGGGAAAGCGAGGCGTCCCAACTTCATCCCAAGTTGGGATGAAGTTGCAGACGATGGATATTGTGGGACAAGAATCCGGCGACAGCAGAAACCAAGTCCATCGTTACATCCGCCTGACCCACCTGATTCCCTCCATCCTCCAGATGGTGGATGAATACCAGATCGCCTTCAATCCGGCGGTAGAGATCTCCTACCTGACCGAGGAACACCAGCGGATGCTCAAAGAGGAGATGGACGCCTGTCAGGCCACACCGTCCCTCACCCAGTCCCGTACTCTAAAACAGATGAGCCAGGCGGGAACGCTGACCCGTGAATACCTGCATCACCTGCTCACCGAGGAAAAGCCCAACCAGCGGCAGAAGTTCTTCCTCAATCAGGAGGACGTGCAGCGGTATTTCCCCAAGCACTACACCCCGCAGCAGATGCAGCAGGTCATTCTCCATCTGCTCCACACCTGGCAGCACAAACGCGGCTACAACAAGGACACGCAGGAGCGCTGAAGGAGGCACACCATGGAACTGACTTACACCGAGATCAACGGCTATCTGATCCCTGACCTGATTCTCCCCGAAACTGACACCCGCCCCATCGGCAAATACGGTGAACTGCGGCGGCAGTTCCTCCAGGAGCATCGTCCCGACCTGTTCGACCTCATGCTTCTGGAAGGTACGCTGCACAGCCACCTGGCCGATGTGGACGCTGAAGCCCGACAGATGGTGGAGGATACCATCACCCGGATGGCCCGCCAGCAGGGCGTGGATGAAGCCCTTAAACGGGCCGATCCGCTTGCCTGGGCAGGGCGCATGAATGCAATCAAGAATGCAGCCGAGGAAGCGGTCCTACCGGACCTTCTGTACGGGGACGCGCTGGAGTGATTCCTTTTCAGTCCGTACAAAAACACCTGTCCGCAGGGGTAACGAGCACTGGCTTTGTATAGCTTTTGCAAGCCATACGCCGCCCCAGCGCAGGACGCTGGCAAGGGGCGCAGCCCCTATGACCCCCGAAAATCCAACAACGCAACAATGCAAAGACCGAGCAGCGATGCCCGGTCTTTTGCTATATGGAGGTGAAATTATGTTGACTCGAAACGTGCAGATGAACATCCGGGTGACACCGGAAGAAAAGAAGTTGTTTGAACAGGCTGCCGCCCGATGCGGGCTGACACTCTCCCAATACATCCGCATGCGGCTGCACAACCAGATGCCCCGGCAGCTGCCCAACGCTGACTACCGGCAGGTGTTGGATGCCCTCACCGCTCTCTACCAAAAGGACAACACGCCGGAGGTACAGCGGGAGATTCTGGACACGCTGCTGGCCATCCAGAGGGCGGTTACAGTGCCGCAGAAGGAGGAATGAGAAGATGGCTGTCACCAAGATCTGGCCCGTAAAAGGGCGTCTGGATGCGGTCATACGCTATGCCGGAAACGAAGAAAAGACCCGGCTGCCGGACCTGACCGGTCTGTCTGCGGGCAAGGACGATCTGAGCGACGTGCTGCAGTATGCCGCCAATGACGCCAAAACCACCCGGGAAAGTCAGCTGTTTGTCAGCGGTGTCAACTGTGTGCCGGAGATTGCCCGCCAACAGATGGAACTGACCAAACAGCAGTTCGGCAAGACCGGCGGCACGGTGGCTTTCCATGCTTATCAGAGTTTTCGCCCCGGCGAGGTCACGCCGGAGCAGTGCCACGCCATCGGAGTGGAACTGGCTAAACGGGTGTGGGGTGACCGCTTTCAGGTGCTGGTAGCCACCCACCTGAACACCGATTGCTGCCACAATCACTTCGTCATCAACTCGGTGTCCTTCGTGGACGGCAAGCGGTACAACGACTGCAAAAAGACCTACCGCGCTCTGCAGGACGCTTCGGATGAACTGTGCCGGGAACAGGGGCTTTCGGTGGTAGACAAAAAGGATGCCCACCGGGTGCCTCGCAACCTCTATCTGGCCGAAAAAGCCGGAGAGCCCACCCGGTATAACGTCATGCGCCAGGACATTGATCTGGCCATCCTGCGCAGCGAAACGCCCCGAGATCTGCCCCGCATCCTGCGCAAGATGGGCTACGAGGTGGACTTCAATCCCAACCACAAATACCCGATTATTAAGATGCCCTATGACCGCCGCGCCGTGCGCTTCAAGACGTTGGGAGAGGAGTACACCCCGCAGGCAATGGCCCAGCGCATCCAGCAGAATTATGAGATGGGGATTTTCAAACGTATGGAGATCTACAACAAGCGGTATCCTCCGGTGCATCCCCATTACCAGAAGCGGCGTCATGACTTCCGCAAGGCCATTATGGAGGCGTTCGGTATCTACCGCACCTACTTGTACTACTGCTATCTGCTGGGCAAGCTGCCCACTGCTACACCCAACTACCGCCCGCCTCATCCTGCCATGCGGGAGGATTACCGCCGCTGGGCGGAAATTGAAAAGCAGCTGCATCTTCTGGAACAGCATTCGCTGAATACCGCAGAGGACGTAGCTGCTTTTACGTCGGAGCAAGAGAAGAAACTGGCCGCCTTGGAAAACCGACGCACCAAGTGCCGCAACCGTCTGCGCCGCTGCCGCGACCCGACCGAGTGCGAGGCCCTCCACACGGAAAAGGATGAACTGACCAAACAGATCACCGAAACCAGAAAGGAGCTGAAAACTGCCCAGCAAATCCCTGCCCGTGTCAAACGTATGCGGGAGAACATCCAACTGCTGAACGACCGGGAGCAGCAGCGCGCCGCCCACCAGAAAGAACGATAACTAATCCATCACAGAAAGGACAATGACTATGAATCCCTACGGCATTTTGACCTCTTATGAAGAACGCATGAAAGCCAACCTGCAGCAGTACCAGCGCCCGGAAAAGGCCGGAACTTTCCGCCTGCGCCTTGATCATCGCACCTAGGGCAAGCACATGTGCTTGTTCTGCTACTTCACCGATCTGGACACCGGCGAGAAAATCCGCCTGACCTGCTGGCGCGGTGCCGGTGAGCGCTACGCGCCCCGCAAAAGCACTATTGACTTTGCCAAGGTCCGTGACCGCACCGTCTGGCGCTGTACTCTGGCAGCAAACGTGTATGGTATTATCGATTGGATCGATGCGGAACCGCTGTAAGAAAAGCCTGCACTCCCACTTTGTAACGTGACATAAGCGACAGCCCCTACCTGTGTATGAATGCACAGATAGGGGCTGTTTGTTATTTCAATTCTTGTTCCAGACTATCAAACTCAGGTGTAGAGAAAAACTCACCCAATGTGATGTCCAGGCCATCGCAAATCATCTTTATAGTAATCAGTTTCGGGTTTTGACTTTTCCCGTACAAAATGTTCTTAATGCTGGACGGCGGAAGCGCAGAAATTGTAGCCAATTTGTTGATGCTGATATCACGTTCTCCGCATAATTCCAAAATACGGTTGCGGACAGCTGTAACAGTATCCATGCGCTTTCGCCTCCCCTGAATTGTTTGTCATATATAGAATAAACAACTCAGTTGCCAAATATAGGCTATGCGTGCTACTATTAGGCTATGTATAGCCTATATTTGAGGTGAAAAGTATGGAAAAGAAAGCATGTACCTTCTTTGGACATCGTGACTGCCCGGAAACTATCAAACCGAAAATCCGGACGGCGGTCATTAATCTGATCGAAAATCACGGAGTAACCATGTTTTATGTTGGAAATCAGGGCAATTTTGACCGCATGGTGCGTTCGGTTTTGAAAGAAGTAACAACGGCGTATCCAGGAGTCGGATACGCCGTTGTTCTTGCTTATATGCCATCTGCCAAGAAAAGGGCAGATGATTTTTCTGACACATTGCTGCCAGACGGAATTGAAAAAGTTTCAAAACGTTTCGCCATTCCCTGGCGCAACAAGTGGATGATTGAACATGCAGACTATGTGGTTACCTATGTGACCCGCTTATTTGGGGGAGCTGCACAATTCTCGGCTTTAGCCAAATCGAAAAGCGTATTGTCGAAAAACTGGAACAGTTGCTACCTTTGTGTGATTGTTTAAAGTGAGGTGAACGTATTGGACATCCGCCAACCCAGATGGAAAAAACCGGAGTATTCTAAAAGTAAGATTAACCAAGCCGGAAATGTTATGCGGCTCGGCACCGCTTCAGAGGAGGAACGAAAGGAAGCCCTTAAAATTATTGATAACTGGCGCTCCGCTCATGCTTATCCGCTCCATGTTTTATATATGAACCTGAGAGGCAAAGCAGGATCTCGATCTGATATACTGGTTGCTGAGAGATTAAAACGTTTGGAATCCATAGTTGGAAAGCTGCAGCGTGAAAGCGGTATGCAACTTTCGCGTATGCAGGATTTAGGTGGATGTAGAGTTGTGTTGCCGACTCTTGACGAGGTGTATTCATTCAGCGAAAAATTTCAAAAGTCCCGTATCCGTCATGAATTCAAAAACGAAAAAGACTATATTAAAGAACCCAAAAAATCTGGTTACCGATCTCTGCATCTCGTTTATAAATTCAAAACAGATACTCCAGAGAAAGATATTTATAATCAATATTCCATGCTGATCGAATTGCAGTTTAGAACACATTTGCAACATATTTGGGCTACGGCTTTGGAGACAATCGGTCTTTTCACAAACCAAGCATTAAAAGCAGGGCAAGGCAATAAAGAAATTTTACGATTCTTTGTGGTGGTTTCCTCGTTGTTTGCCATTAAAGAAGGGTGTCCTGTTGTTCCAGGCACAGTGAATGATGAAAAGCAACTAATAGCTGAGGTTAATGAAATTAATGATCATCACCATGTTCTGGACATGCTGAAAGCAATTCGAGTGGTTATTGACCATGATGCTGATAAAACACCTGACAAGCGTGGGTACTACATCCTTGAATTGAATTACGAAACGCATTATTTGAAAAGGTGGTTTTTTAAACCTAGCGAATTGGAAAAAGCTAATGTAATATATGATTACTTAGAGGAAAAATGTAGAGATACACCATTGGATATCGTATTGGTTCGAGCTTCCTCTTATAACACGGTGAAAGCAGCATATCCAAACTACTTCATGAATATAGGCGAATTTGTTGATATCGTCTCCCAATATTTAAAATAGTTGTCTACATGACGCACATAATACCCCCGGCCTTTCTTTTGTCAGGAAAGCCCGGGGGTATTATATTTTCCAAGGAGATTAACGTCTTAAAGAATCGGCTTGAAATCCTTATTCTTCGTAATTCCGCCACGTCCAAAATGATCTGGATTTCCCGACTTAAAAGCAGCATAGATGGACATAACAAACTGTTCAGACTCATTGTGGGGGCGAGTTTCAGTCAAAAGTCTATCAACAATTGCCTCGTCACTGAAAAACAAAGCTAAATCTTTAGCCGAGAGAGAATAATAATACCTTTCCCCAACGCTGCGGGCAGTCGCATCCCAAAGTAATCTATATATATTTTTACTAGAGGCTACCGACCTAATATAAAGTTGGAAAGTGTTGGAATTGGTTCCGCTGCAATAATTATAAAGACCATAAATATTTTGTGAGTGATAATACTCATCAGAATACAGATTGATTTGGTCATTAAGAACTGTTGCGCACAAAGACTGATATATCTGTTCTAGCTGTTTTTTCCTTATGGAAGCAATCTCCTGCTTTGATCCTTTTTGGTTGTCTAGCCAATAAATAAGCTCAGTGAGAACCCGTAGCTTGCCGTAGTCTTTTGTTGTGAGAAGGAAATCAGAAAAATCTGCATCTTCGCATAAGCATAGAATGTCGGTGATAATTAGCAAGCAGCGCTGCCTTGCATTTAAGCCGAAAAAATATTGTGTGTCATCTACGCTATAAATTTGATTAAACAACGCTTTTGCCAGAAAATACGGAACAGCAGATAAAGTGTATAGTTTGTTTTCTAGTTGCTCAAACCATTCCTTTTGATCATCAGAAGTCACATGTGTGAGTGTACAGCTTACCAACTCCACCATAGCAGTATAATCAAGCTGTTTGAAAACGGATTCTACAAATTTTTTGACATCCTCATTAATTTGAAGATAATCATTTGATGAATAACTAAAATACAAATCAAAATATTTGGCACTACAAATTTTAGTGTTGTTCGATATATCAATTGTTTCCTTACTTTCATCGGAGGAACGTAACCCATTCAATTCTTTTTTGGCAATGTAATTTCTTACGAAAGGGAACATATTTGCCAACAGATCTTTTGCATTCCCTTTTCTTGCAAAAAGTGAATCAAAATACCGAGAAACTTCTTCCTCAGAAGTCTTTTTGTCGATTGCTCCATGAAGCCTCCTTTGAAAAAGATCGAGATCAACATGGGTATCATGAGAAATATAAAACTGCCACATTTTATATATTTCCATATATAGATCAAAGTCAACAAAGCGGATTGTTTCTAAAGCAAGCAGGTCTGGTTTATATAAGTTCACATCGGGAGAAAAAACCGTTGAGAATGCAGAGTTTACGAGTCTTTTAAACTGTCTCAAATCAGAAATAGAGGAATATATATATTTTACCGTTGGTGCAAAATCAGAAAGATTTTCACTATTTACTCCATAAGCTCTAAGCAAGTGATCAATACATGTGCTACAAAGATCCGCAAACTGAGATATTTTGATGGAAGGAACCTGTATTTCCTGCTGGATAATTTTATCAATATAATGTGGGTCTAATTCATCTGAATCTTCAAATGTACGGGATACTCTATTTTTATCGTAAGCGAGAACATAAATCACTCTTGGAAGAGAGAAAACTGTCCCTATGAGTTTGAAAAGCAGGATCACATTTTTGGCTTCTGCACGATCTATATTGTCAATAAAAAAGATAATGGTTTGGTTATTGGTCGCCAAATATGCCCTAATTTTATTTTTTAATTCTTGTAGTGTTTCAATACTGTCTTGAGATCTTAGTGCAAAAGGTTTAAGCAAACGCCCAACAGCATAATTATCAACAACAGCTAAGCTCAATTGCTTAAATAAACGATGGTTTTGCAGAACACTGAATTTGGTCCCAGAACTTTTAAATATTGCATCATACATTCCCCAAAGGCAAGCTTCTTGCGTACCAAAAACCCAAGGATCAAAATCACAAATTATGTAAGAACTTTTTGGATTAGACCGTAGAATATGTTTGGCGTTATTTATAATTGTTGTTTTCCCGCTTCCCCAAGGACCATCAAGTCCAATCACAAACGAGCCAAGCGATTTACAGTTTTCAATAGAATACACCAGCTGATTGATTAAATGATTACGCTCCAGTAAATCATAATCTGCATCCGCTTCTTCAATTAGTATAGGACCATTTCCGGAATAATTAAACGTATTATCGTAAATATCCTTTAGATCAAAAACATTGGTTGTAAATCCGGACGACTTCTTCTGTGAAGAATGATAATAAATAACTCGAAACAAGGCCAAGAGAACCAAAATAAAACAAATAAATTTAGAAACGTGTAACCATTTAGAGTGCAACAAAAACAGGTTAAAAAGACTGTATGACAGAGCAGAACCTAAGAGAATAATGATTGTTGCATCTAATATAGTGACAGATGGAATTCGAAAAAGTCCCAGATAGCCAATATGAAGTAGCCAACAAAGAAAGATTGATACAGCACAGAGCATTAACACTATCCATATTACCGTAGGAAATTGATTGAAAACCCGGGTCCCTATATTGTAGTAATCTAGAACAAAGAAAAGTGAACCTGTAACAATCGATATTATGAAAGTCTTGTATATTGGGAAAAAAACAGAAAATGACTTAACATAATTGTTTACAGCAGGATTCTTTTTCACTGAAATTCCTCCTCACCATCAAGAGGTCTTACATGACATCCTTTATTGGTTTGTATGCCCAATGAGCATTAATAAAACATTTTTTTAGCTTGCCTTCGTCTACCAGCTTACCCAAAATTCGGTTAGCAGTAGCTGCAGACACTCCAAATAGGTCTCGCACATCCGCGTTCATTATATAGTTATGTGTTTTAAGATATTCTTGGATCTTATTCCATCGGGAATTATTCTTGTTTTGGCCTCTATCGCTTGAAGAATCGGCTTCCACAAGTGCGGCCTTAATCGCTGAGAGCATAAACTCAATGAATACTGTTGACTCTCCCATATCGTTGGAGGCGTTGATGGCGTCATAGTACTCTTGCTGGCGGTCGTGAATAATAGATTCTACCGGTAACCAAGCAAAGGCAGGGTTCCATTTAGAAAGCAAGAGGGTATGCCACAATCGTCCTACTCGGCCATTGCCATCCGCAAAGGGGTGAATTAGTTCAAACTCGTAGTGGAACACACAGCTTCGAATCAGCATGTGAAGAGGGCTATTTTTTACCCATTCCAGAAGTTCCATTACCAGATCAGGAACATACTGAGGTAATGTCCCAAAGTGCAGCACATGCCCCTCACTATCAACGACCCCCACAGGACGAGTCCTGAACATACCGGACTCCTCCACAAGTCCTCTTGTCATAATGGCGTGAGCATCTAAGAGATCGTCTATAGAATAAGGGTCGAGATCTTCAAGCCGATCATAAATTTCATAAGCGTTTTTGACTTCCGCAATGTCCTTTGGGGGAGCTAAAACATGTTTACCATTAAGAACTGCCGTTACCTGTTCCAGGGAAAGCGTGTTCTGTTCAATGGCAAGCGAACCATGAATGGTGCGAATGCGATTACTTCGGCGCAATGTTGGATTAGCAGTAAGATGCGGGTTGACATTCAATCTTCCTACCAGTTCAGCAATGTCAGCTACGCGATCTATTATTTCGTTGGTAATTTCAAAAGGAGGCTTTTTGTTTCTCATCTCAACACCCCATGGTGAAAATTTATTAAACTTATTATATCATGCATCACTCATTCCATCAATCAAAATGAGCGCATAAAATGAGCGATGTATAATGTTCCAGTGAAAGTGTGGAAGCGTTGTTTAGGAGCCTTTCACATGCGATTGCGTAAAACACTAGAATTATTGAAAACTACTTCGGGCCAATTTGGCCCGAAGTAGTTGCAGAAACATGCCAGTCATCAAATAACTCATCGTCGAAAGAAAAAACTTGAATAGGTTATGCTTTTTGTTCTGCAAATAAATAACCCAATACAAGCTGAAAAGAAGTACATTACCCATTCCTTTTCCGTCTGCGCTTCTTTGTGGCTTCCTCTTGCCTGCGCCGCTCCGCAGCCGCTTCTTCCTGCCGGACCCTATCAAAGATCTCACACAGCTGAGCATCAAACGCCTCTTCATCAAAGGTTTCTGGATGATCGGTTGCTTCCTGTACAAGAGGTTTAACCTCTTTGCGCCAGATCTTCAGGATGCTGGCACGAGGATGCTGGCACGGCGCTCTGTGGTCATACCCAAAGAACGAGCAAGCCTGCCGTTCATCCGTTTGTTGACCTTGTTGAGAACATCAACCGGGGGCGGAACTTCCCGTTCACTGGCCCTTTCCTCTTTGCGGACCTCACGGCAGGTGCGCAGCCCTCCATTAGGGCTCTTTCGGTTGCAGCATTTTGCACCCGTATTCTTGGACAAAAACAACATTCCGCAATGTTGGCATTTTCGGGCGGTTTCATGCTGGCTGCACAGCTGCACAAATTCCGCCATGGCAACAGCAGGAAGATTGTCCGCAACAAAATAGCTGCGGCTGGCGATATCCGGATGCCTTCTGGAGGAGGCTTTTTCCTGCGGCAGAGACAATCGCCCCAGCATACGCAGCCGCAGCTGTTCGTATAATTTCTGCCCGGCTGCAACACCGGAGTGTCTCACCAGCAAAGCATCCCCGTAGCGCTGATCGGCGCTTTTATCCGGGTGGAGATCCGCTTCCACCAACGTGTACTGAACCAGACTGGCTAGTTCCGGCTGAAAATCAGCCAAAAGACGGAATTGCTCGGCCATCATTTTCAGAATAGTCACAGATGCTGCACACAGTTCCCGGTCATCCATCCCGGCATAAGACTTCATGAGAAAATCGGGTGTGGGGAAACTTTTCATATAGCGCTCCACACATTCACTGCACTGCACCAGCGCATTGCACCAATAAATCTCGTGATGCAATACCCTTAAAAAGCCGTTTTGTTCCATGATACTGCGGTCAAGATCGGTCAGCCTTGTCATGTCCAGCGTTTTAATGGCTTGCAAATAGTAATCCGATGTGGCGTTGGTGCAATAGTGAGCCAACAAGGCGGCCATAGCCGGATAATCCGATAAAGAATGCTTCACATCGTCATACAGCTGCGCCACCTGACAATAGGCCGTCTGTTCCGGGGCGGCCAATCCCTGGGCAATGGTGCGGGGAGTGCGGTTTGATGTCTCTTCTGTTACTGCAGAAGGCTCCTGCGCAGAGGATTTCTTGACCGGACGGGTAAACAGATTCAGCGGAAACCATTTCTTGAACGACGGCTCGTGGGATTCCTTCTCCGGCTGCGGTGGTTGATAGTGGCCCCAATCCACCTGTGTGAGCAAGTCCGTGCGGATCGTCATTTCGTAGTCCTTGTATTGTTCCAGAAGGTTCTGGGCTTTCTCGTAGAAAGCCTTCCAGGGAATGTCCAGCACAGCAAAGACCAGATCTCCCAAATCGTAGGATTCTTCCAGCCATACTCGGGGCTGGTTTTGCTCCACATACTCCGGGATTTGCAGCTGGTCTTTGATTTTCTCCATACGCGCAATTACAAAAGAGCGTCTGGCATCCTCCGTTGTGGTTTGCCGGTTTACGGCTGCCTGCCGTTGCCTTTTGCTGGGCATCTGGAACGGTATGAAAAGATTCGCTTTTTCAAAGCGAAAGATAAAATTTGTCGGCATGAAAAGGTCCTCGATAATTGTCGAATTTTGGCGATAAAATATCGTAAAAACGCAAAAAAGGCGTACATCTTTACGCCTTTTTCTCATCGTATCATGCGGCAGGAACTACGTCAAGTTTAGAGGTTTCCTGACGATGGTCCCCATGCCTATCTTTCAGAAAAAATTTACAAAAACATTCCCCGGAGAGTAATATACCCTCTCCGGGGAAGTCGTTTAGTTACCCAGAAATCAATAAAACCGCAACTGTTCCGCCTTGCAGGACTTTACCGCTCGTTCTTTCACCACATCCTCCGGCAGGAGCTGCCCGCAGAGCAGCGGAGAGTTCGGATCGTGGGCTTGCGTATTGCGCGCAACGGTTTTCAAACTGTGTGTTGCATAACAATACTTGCAACCATGACGGCAGGTGTCGTACATACCAATGTCGATGCTGGCCATGCAGCCGCATTCCGGGCGCTGGTTCTTGTCTTTCTCCAACGCAAGGCGGCATCCGGCAATCTGCTCCAGCAAGGCGCGGTCAATGCAGTGGCCGTGGGCAATGCCGTATGGTGATAAGTCTATTTGTTCCGCGCAGGTTTCCAACGCAAGGTGATGTTTGCTTGCAATATCGGCCAATCGCTGTGCCAGTTCCTTGATTTCTTTTTCCGTAAGCGGTGCAAAGCCCAGACCGTTCATGTTGGCCTGAGTGTTGCGGTACAGGTCCACAAAGCTGACTATACACTTACGGGTATAGCCCTCCAGCCGTCGGGCCAACTGGCTGAAAAAGGTAATGTGATAGTCCATCGTGTACCGGTTGGTGAATAAAATCGGGTCATACCGCCAGATGACCCGTTCGGGGCCGATCCTGCGGGAAAGTCCCTGAAAAGCGGGCAGGATCACGTCGTTTTTGCTGGGCACGCCCGGCTCCACATCGGTCCCATAGGGGGTCAGGGTGAACTGAAAGTAGAAAGGGTACGCCTGCAGCTCTTTCAACCGAGACATCAGCGACAGCGGATTCTTGGTCCAGAAGACAATTCCGTCCACCACATCCGGCGACAGGTCAATGCGGCTCACCTGATGGAAGTTCATGGGGTTGCGGACGCAGACATAGCCTTCCCGGATACGATTGCAAAACCAATCGGGGTAATAGGCGGGAATATCGGTCCGCCTGCTGGCGCTGATGATCAAATGGTTCACCTCCGGGTTGTATTGAACCGATTACTGGGCAGCATTTCCCGCTGTGATGCGGTTCACTTCCCGCACCAAATCATCCATATACAGTTTCTGCTGTCGTTTCAGATACCCCGGGACAAAGGGGCGCATCCACCAGCGCTTGCCGTTGACAGTTTCCACGCAGGTCAACCGGGAACCACCTTCCACCGCCTCGAACCGTCCCTCCCAGGAGCCGGACATATTCCTATTTTCCATGGTGAAGGCCCAAAACTGTTTTGGTTTACAGGTTGTAACCGCAAAATGGGTGGCATACCCGCTTTTGGTATGCTCCACAAAGCGTGTTTCGTCCAGAACCTCGACCCGCGTCAGATCGCTGCGCCAGTCGGTATGCGTCAGGTCGGTCACGATTTGCCACAGCTGTTCTACAGTACAGGGAAACGAGCATGTTACTTTAGAAACCGCCACACAATCACCCTTTCTTCTTTTTCAGCTTCAGACAGACACCGTTGCCATCAGCTGCCCCTTGCAGCAGCTTCACGGCAGCCGTGGCCCGCTCTTTGACGGAACATTCCGGCTGATCCTCCAGCTTGGCCACAACGCTTTTCAAATCTTCCAACGGCAGCAGGTATACCGCTGCGCAGTAGAAGGTTTTGCGGCGGCCATCGTTATAGTTGGCAAGCAGCTTATCCAGAATGGCCCGCTTGGCCCGCAGTTCGTCTATGTAGGCATCCAGCCCCAATTCTTGGGCGCGGTCCAGATCGGCGGCACGGCGGCTGTGAGGCACAAAGGAATCAGCCTCATCAAACTCGTCATACCGGGCACAGGGGTAAGAGGAGCAATCACTACAAAAGGCATGTCCACCTTGGTCCAATGAGCACCGTGCGATAGTACAACTCTGGTTGCCCGGTCCGCCACCGCAGCCGGGGCAGTAGCCGCCTACCTGCATGGGGCAGAGCAGACAGTTCAGGCCACACAGGCTGAACTCGGTATCTTCCCGTGTGAAGCCTTTCATACCTGCTCCACCTTTCGCACCGGGTGGCGCACCACGGTTTTCAGACTTTCTGGTTTGCACCGGCGCACATCGCTCAAGTAGATCTCATGGTGGAATCGGTTTTCACCAAAGTCTGCCGTGTAACCGTGCGCTTTGGCGTATTCCGCCATAGCGGCAACTGTAGCGGGTTCGTCATCGTAGGGGCCGATGTGCATGCACTGGACGCACAGACCTTCCTCCCAGGTGAAGAACTCCACCGGAGAGCAGTCCAGTTTCTTTTTGCGGGAGGCTTCCTGCACGGCCCAATCAAACTCTGTCTTGGTCACGAAGTCCGGCAGACGGATCAGAGAAATCCAGCAAAAGTCCTCCTTGTGGGTATAGTCCACGCCCTGTACGCCTTCCTGCCACCACAAGCCCTCCAGCGGCGGCACCACATAGTCGAAGTATCCGTCCATCTTGTGGCTGCCCATCTTGCTCATTTTGATGGTGTAGGCTACCGCATACAAAAGGCCGATGGCCTGTTTGTAGGCCCCGTTTTCCGCGTTGGGATCGCCATGTCCGCGCACCGCCAGAAAGTTCATGGCAGGCACCGTGACGATGCCCGGTGTTTTGGGCGGCAGATAGAATTCCTTGTATTCTTTCTTGTAGTCAAAAGCCATCTTCATTTCCTCCGCTTTTGGGATGCCGCTTTGCGCAGCGCTTCACAGGTGATGCGGGTCAATTCCACCGCCATGGTGGGGTCGTCCACGTCCTCTATCACAAAGGAATCGCTGGCTCCTTCATGAGATGGGGCCTTCGGCAGGTCGGGAAAGGCTGCCTCCCCCTGTGGTGTGATTTTGATAAACAACTGGTCATCACATATAACAGCGAAGAAGGTACCGTCGCAGAACAGGCCGTATTCTCCGAACATTTTGCGGGCACGGACGCTTCCGGCACCGCGCAACTGTTCCACCACATACTCCACATAATCAGAATGAGATGCCATAGCTACCTCCGTTTCTCATAGCGCTGGGCCAGCCGCCTGACAAGAGCCCCCAGCTGTTCCCGCAACTCGTCAGGCTCCAGCAGCTCAGCTCCATCCCCAAAGGTGAGAATCCAGCTGATTACACTGTCCGCGTCCGGGAAACCTCGACGAAAAAGTAAGGTACCATCCGGCTGTACGGCAAAGCTGTCTGCACCGTATTCTTCCACCAGCCGCCAACGGCAGGCCGGGTCAAAGCGGACGTACACCTGATATTGCGCGGGATAAATCCGCTCCGGGTCCAGATCCGGCAAAGGGGCTGGGCGTGGTGTAAAGGGATCTCCGGTAGAAAGGTTTGTCATGCGGTTGAGCTTGAACAAGCGGAAGTCCTGCCGGGTTTGGCACCAGCCCCACAGATACCATGTAGACCAATGAAAGACCAGATAATAGGGCTCTACGCTGCGCACCGAGGTACCCTTGGGCGCGTCGTAAGTGAAATGTACAAGGTAGTGCTGCTCCATGGCATTCTGTATGGCCTCGATTTTAGGGGCAAGGCTGCTTTTGTACCACGAGGACAAATCAATGAGCATGTGGGTGCCGCCGGATATTAGGGTGCTGTTTCCGGCAGACAACTTTTCCATGAGCTGAGCATAGCGCCGGGTGCCGCTGACGCTGTCCAGACTGCGCAGCCCCGCCAGAATAGCCTGCATCTCCGGGGCGGTGAGCACCGTGCGGTCCACCCGGTATCCCTCCATGATGGAGATCCCGCCGCCAGCGCCCTGTGCAGTGGTGATGGGGATGCCTGCCCGGCAGAGGCCTTCAATATCCCGTTGGATGGTGCGGCGGGACACCTCGAACTGCTCCGCCAGTTCCGGCGCGGTGACCTGTTCCCGCTGAAGTAGGATAGACAAAATACCAATCAGCCGATCCATTTTCATGGAATACACCGCCTTTTGTTCTTTTGCCTGTATTATACCATAGCAACCGGACAACTGTCTGTCATGTTTGGCTTTGCGGGGATGTTTTTTCTGCGGAAATGGCCACTTATCGTCTTGCTATGCCGTCCCCAATACGCTATGATGGTATTATCATCGGAGGACGGTATATTGTAGGGTGATCTACGCTCAAGAGAGCAACTAAAGCTGCTCAGGCGAAAGAACGAGCTGTGGTAGAAGAATTACTCTCCATGCCGCTGAGCAAATAAGATCCGTGGACGATATCGAAGAAACGTTGATGAATTTGTATCAATGGAAAGTCTATATAAATTTGCGTTGCTTTAGATTGCGGCATAGATGAAATTATGGAGTTTATCCAGGAATAATATATGGTATAGAAAAGAGGCGTAACTACGAGAATGTATAATAAAATTTTGACGGAATTAGGCCAAGATTATTATAAAGAAAATTTTCCAAACGATGGTCAGCGCTTTGTGGCTTGGTACCTTCGCAATATCCATAATCTTGATACATTTGAAACAAAGGACTGCATTACCGATGGAGCCGGCGATAAACAAATCGATGCTGTTTATATCGATAACCAGTCATGTACAATTTATATTATCCAAGGTAAGTTTTACGGTAGAGATACTGTAGATGCGGAGCCTTTAAGGGAAGTTCTTTCTTCTTGGATTCAAATTCAAGATTTAGCACATCTCCAGGAAGGTGCAAACCATAATTTGCAAGTTAAAATCAGTGAAATGGCTACGGCGCTGGAAGATGATTATGAGGTTTGTTTTGAGTTAATTACAACATCTTCTCTGACGGATTCTGCAAAACGCGATCTTGAAGTTTTCCAGAAGAAACTGTCAGATAACGATACTTTGTCCGCTAATCTTGTTGTTGTAGACAATGAAACATTGCGCTTCAAATACAATGAGGCTTTGAATAGGAATCGACCATATATCAACCACGAGTTTAACCTCGAAGAGGGAAAATATATGGAACTGACGATTGATGGAACAAAAGCCGTGGTTGCTGCACTTCCACTAAAAGATTGCGTCAAAATACCCGGAATTAAAGATGGGAGCTTGTTCCGAAAAAATGTGCGGCAATCGTTAGGATCGAGCAACAAAGTCAACAAAGGGATTGCACGGACAATTAAGAACAATGCAGGTGATTTTTTCTTCTTACATAATGGAATTACGGCAATCTGTTCTCAGATGTCGGTTCATAATAGGATACTGTCGGTTAAAGAATTGAATGTTGTTAATGGATGTCAGTCTCTAAGTACGATATTTAGTTGTAGCGAGTTAGCTAAAAAAGCTGATAATGCATACATATTGTTCCGATTTTATGAAATCAGTGACGCTGAAAGAGCGGATAGTATTAGTACTTCTACAAATAGTCAAAGCGCAGTTAAAGCCCGTGATTTGCGAAGTAATGATAAAGCGGTTTTGGCAATGAAAAAGGCCTATGAACAGTTCTATCCTGATGGTTACTTTGTGACCAAGCGGGGAGAAAAAGTTGATAGTGTCAAATATAACACGGCCCATGTAGTAAACTTAACCGATCTCGGTAAACAGCTAATTGCTTGGCATTCACAACGGCCGAATCTTTCTTACGGTGAAACAAAAATTTTTGATAAATATTTTGATCAATTGTTCCGCCGCGAGTATGCACCTGAAAATATTCAAGCATTGAATGTACTGTTCAGTACACTATATGCAAAATGGGATAAGGACAATCCGATGGGGTTAAATGAAACCCTGTTGGCTATGAAATCCTATGCACCATACCACCAGCTGTACGCAATTTCGGTAATCTTTTGTGAAATCAATAAAATGAATGATTCTGTTCCAAGTCCAGCTGTAGTATTGAAGAAATTGAATGCTGGTGGATTACTGGACACAGTTGTTGAAACTGCCGGTAGTTGTTTGAATATGGCATTGGAGACCGCATCCTCTGAAGCAACGGATAGTGGTAAGATGTTTGTGCCACAGAACTGGATTAAGTCAAAGACATCTTTGAAGGATTTAAGGACTGCTATTAAACAATATCTGGCATCCTTGAAAATGATGCCAGGTGGGAAACAAGTATTAAGTCAGTTGAATGCCAAGCTGGAAATGAATAAGGAAGATTTTGATTCCAGATGGACAGCTGACTAATGTTGTGGAAACACTGGTGTACTATGAACCAAACATCCCAAAACATACATATTCAGATTCGGCTTCCCGGGAGCGGTGAACCCTGCACCTTTTCAGTGGATGGCAACACCCGCTTCAGCGATGTTTTCCGTGCTTTGATCGGCAAGGGCTGCTTCGCCTGCCCGCAGGGGGAGCATCCTGTCTGGGTGCTTTTGTGCGGTGATCAGGATCTGCTCACCTGGGTCTCCGAGGAAAACGCTTTCTATGACCGGTTTCCTTTTGGGGAGCCGCCCATTGCCAGCGTTCCCGGCTGGGTCACCAAGGAGGTCCATTTCACTTCCTACCCTGACCCGCTGGCACGGGCCAAGGCAATTTATTTGTACTTTGAAGGGTCCAAGTCCTTTATGGGACACGAGGGATTTCTGCGGGAGTACAAAAGTTATCAGGTCACGCCAGAGCAGGAGGCACTCTGGCAGGCTGAGTGCAGCGGTGCCCGACAAGGCTGAAAACAGATGGAAATACACCGGCGCTGCCGGTCAAAGGATTGTCCTTTGGCCGGTGGCGCCGTTTTTGTTTATGCTGAACCAGCTCCCCGGCCCCAAAATCGGAAAAAACACAGAAAAAACGGCGAAAATTTTTCAAAATTCCAAAAGGCCAATAAAGTGCGATGTATCGAAAGATAAACGTGTCATTTTTACAAAAATAACGTGCAAACCCATCTTCACACGAAACCGTTCCCAAATGTATAGCTTTTGGCGTCTGGACGTGATATTCTGTTGCCACGGAACCTTGAAAACTGAATACCCGGCCGCTGAAGGAGATACGATCTTGCCATGACCCGCAGGGCGAGCGAGACGACGTTGGGGAGACACCCGGACAGGAACGGATTCGGCGGACCGGCCTATTATTTGAACTTCATGAAGGAGGCACTTTTGTGAATGAACAAGAGATCCTCTGTTTTGCGGATATCCAGGCAGAGGAAGTGAAATGGCTTTGGTATCCTTACATCCCATACGGGAAGATCACCATATTACAGGGCGACCCCGGCTGCGGCAAAACGATGGCAGTGCTGTCACTGGCAGCGCTGCTCTCCAAAGGAGAAAGCCTTCCCTTTGAAGAAAGCACCCGGGAGCCCATCAACATCCTGTACCAGACTTCGGAGGACGGCATTGCCATTGTTATGCCGGCGGCTGTTGGGCTATGCTGAAGCTACTGAAGCGAAAGCCCCTAACAAACACCGGAACGACTCCGGAGGCAGAACGAAAAGGAGGAAACGACCATGCCGATGCGAACCAAGGCGGCGCCTAAACACCGCCTGAAATCAGGCAGCACGCTCCAGCGGACGGCAGTTTATTTCTGGAAACACCGTTGGATGTATGCCATGCTGATTCCCGCAATCCTGTTTTATGGAATTTTCTGTTATGCACCCATGTATGGCTTGACTATTGCGTTCAAGGACTTTAACCCGATGAAAGGAATTTTGGAAAGTCCCTGGGTGGGGTTCCAACACTTTGAACAGTTAGTTTCTCTGGATAAGTTTTATCAGGTCGTCTGGAACACTCTGCGTATCAGTGTGGAACGTTTGATTTTCGGTTTCCCATTCCCGATTATTGTGGCACTGATGCTTAATGAAGTGCGTACCATAAAGCTCAAACGGAGCATCCAAACAGCCATTTATCTGCCTCAGTTCATTTCCTGGGTGGTATTGGGCGGTATTATGGTCAACCTGCTATCTACCAACGGCGGCTTGGTAAACGGTATTATTCAGATGTTCGGCGGTACGCCCATCGGCTTCCTTACCGATGACCGTTACTTTGAAGGAACCATGATCGTATCTATGATCTGGAAGACCTTTGGCTGGAACACCATTATCTATCTGGCCGCCTTGGCCGGGGGGGATCAGCAGCTATATGAGGCTGCTCGTGTAGACGGCGCCAGCCGCTGGAAACAGCTCATCCATATTACGCTTCCTTGCATCATGCCGACCATTGTGGTTATGCTGGTCATGCGTATCGGTAACCTGATGCAGGCAGGGTTTGAACAAATTTTCGTGTTGTACAATCCCGGCGTTTATGCGACTGCTGATATCATCGACACTTACGTGTATCGCATTGGTTTGCAAGACGGTATGTTCGAATTGTCGACTGCCGTTGGTCTTTTTAAATCCGTGATCAATTTTGCTCTGATTGTATTTGCTAATAAAATGGCCCGTATGGCTGGCGAAGAGGGGGTATATTGAATGGCTAAAGAATCAGCGGTAACCCCACGCAAAAACCGGATTCGCCAAAGCCCGGCAAGCCGCATTCTTGATGTGGTGAATATCACTTTGCTGGTGCTGTTGGGTCTGAGCACACTTTATCCCTTCTGGGACACTTTGGTGGTTTCGTTCAGCTCCTTGCGTGCCTATCTGGAAACCAGTATCCATCTCTGGCCCAGCGAGTGGTCTTTTGAAGGATATACTTATATGCTCACCAACAAAGAGCTTTGGACTTCTTATGCCAACTCTATCTTTATTACGGTGGTGGGAACCTTCCTGAATATGATCATCACCATTATGACAGCTTATGTTCTTTCCAAAAAAGAACTGAAAGGGCACCGTGTGCTAACTTTTCTGGCTGTATTTACCATGATGTTCAGCGGTGGTATCATCCCTACCTATATGATTGTAAAAGATGTGGGGTTGATGAACTCTCTGTGGTCAATGATCCTTCCCACTGCCATCAATACTTCCTCCATGATCATCCTGCGCAATTTCTTTATGGACATGCCCCGTGCTTTGGAGGAAGCTGCCCTGCTGGATGGCTGTACGGAAGTGGGTGTTCTGTTCAAGGTGGTCATTCCCAACTCCAAGGCATCCATCATGACGGTGGCGTTGCTCTATGCTGTTGACCACTGGAATGATTTCTTCAATGCCATTCTTTATATCGTGGATCGTCCTAAATGGCCGTTGCAGCTTTTCCTGCGTTCGATGCTTTTCGAAACCGAGGCGGCATATGCCAGCGGTGGGCAGAGTCTCTTCCTGTTGGGGCAGCCGATGAAAATGGCAGCGGTCATGATGTCGGTTATTCCCATTATGTGCATGTATCCATTTTTCCAGAAATACTTTGCCAAAGGTGTTATGGTGGGCGCGGTGAAAGGATAATTGCGCCCGTAGATTGCAACTGCGGCAAGGAACTATTACAATACAACCAACTAAAGAAAGGCAGTGTACCCAGATGAAAGTGAAATCCCTGCTTGCAGGTTCTCTGGCAGCCTGCATGACCCTCTCTCTGGCAGCCTGCGGTGGCTCGGGCAGCTCCGGCACCGAAAATGAACGCCCTACCATTAAGTGGCTGACTACAGGCGACGCTTCAGCTCCCGCCATTGGTCCGGATGACCGCATTGTGGCGGCCATTGAAGAGCGCCTTGGCATCAATTTGTAAGTGGTCATCGCCCCTGAAAACAACACCGAGAAGATCAATGTTCAGATGGCATCCGGCGACTTCCCGGATATTGTGACCGGTGCTTTCGGTACTTCGGCAACACAGCAATGGATTGATGACGGCATGGTCATTCCGTTAAACGATTACTTCGATGCCAACCCGGACATGAAATCCTGGTGTGAGGATGACTATGCCTGGACTGCCACGGATGGTACATATTACGGTGTGCCGTTTATTACACAGTACAACGCGGCCAACAACCTGATTCTTATGCGTCAGGATTGGTTGGACAATTTGGGACTCAGTTATCCCAAGACATTGGATGAAATGAAGACGGTTCTGGAGGCATTTACCTTCCAGGACCCCGACGGCAACGGCGTAAATGATACCTACGGGTATACTGCCGAGAAACCCAACTCAACCTCTGGTGTGACTTCTTTTGCCTGGGTGTTCTTCGGTTACGGTCTGGACTATGCCGACTATGCTTTGGATGAAAACGGAAAGGTCATTCCCTGGTTTGAGGATGCCAGCTTTATCCCTGCCATGAACTACATTAAAGATTTGTGGGACAGTGGTGTGGTGGACAGTGAGCTCATGCTCAATGATGGTACCAAACGGGAAGAAAAATTCTACCAGGGGCGTGCCGGCGCTATGCAGGCGCCGATGTACCGCCATGTAAGCCGCCATGAAAATAGCTTGCGTCAGGTTTTCCCGGATGCGTCCGTCGTTTATGGTTTGCCTCCTGCCGGACCGGATGGCGGCTTTGGCATCAATAAGCAGGGAAAAGACGGCTTCCTGACTTGCATCACCTCGGCCTGCGAACATCCCGATAAGGCAGCGGAGTTTATCAATTTCATGATCTCGCCCGAGGGCAACGATCTGCTTCGGTTGGGTGTGGAAGGTGTCCACTACACCAAAAACGAGGATGGTACCATTGTATTTAATGAGGAAGAGCGTGCCAAAGATGCCTTTGCCGAAAACGGTTGGGCGCATGCGTTGGCGTTCGGTTCTTTCTACTGGCCGTTGGAAAGCGGCTATATGCCTGACACTGAGCCAGATAAGGCTCGTGCCCTGGATTCCGTCAAACTGGCCACGGAAGCTCAGAAACCCAATCTGGTGAAAAATAAGTCCCAGGCGGAAATCACCAGCGGTAAAGCGCTGAACGACATTGTCATTCAGTATTTCTCCGACATGCTGCAGGGCAAGATCTCTGTGGAAGAAGGCGCCAAAGAACTCAGCGTAAAATGGCGCTCCCAGGGCGGTGAGGAAGTGCTGGCCCAGGTTAACGAAATGTACGCGGCACAAGCCAAATAAACGGGCGGATCTGCCCTGTGTGCAGGGAGCGGAAAGTCACGGCTTTCCGCTCCTTTTTCTGTAAAGGAGAACTTTCTATGCAATCAAGACCCAATATTCTTTTTGTCCTCACGGATGATCAGGGGGCATGGGCGCTGCATTGTGCAGGCAATGAGGAAATCTATACACCCAACTTGGACCGACTGGCAGCACAGGGCATGCGGTTCGAAAACTTTTTCTGTGCATCACCGGTCTGTTCTCCAGCACGCGCTACGTTGCTCACAGGGACAATCCCGTCAGCTCATGGTGTGCTGGATTGGCTGCGGGGCGGTAATCTGGATCGGGAGAGAATCCCGGCAGAGATGGTATCGGATGCTTATGCCGATTTTTCGGATGAACACAAACCCATTCAGTATCTGGCAGGTAAAATTGCTTATACAGATATCCTGGCGCAGAACGGATACACCTGTGCACTGGCAGGCAAATGGCACCTGGGTGACAGTATGGTGCCGCAACATGGATTCCGCTATTGGTATACGGTCGGACGCGGCGGTTGCTGCTACTACCATCCCGATATCGTGGAAGACGGGCGCCTTCATTTTGAACACGGGCACTATGTCACGGATCTGATCACAGATAAAGCGTTGGAATTTCTGGATACATTGAGCAAAGACAACGCGCCGTTCTATTTGAGTGTTCATTACACGGCACCCCATGCCCCCTGGGAGGCCGAACATCATCCGAAAGAGTTTATCGACCTTTATGAGGATTGTCCTTTCCTCAGTACGCCAGATGTGCCCGATCATCCGGGCTTGACTTGTGAACCAATGTATGGTACACCGCGCCGCAAGGAAAAATTGCGGGGATATTATGCGGCAGTTACTGCCATGGATCAGGGGGTGGGCAAGTTGCTGGATGCACTGGAGGAAAAAATCTGTCAGACAACACTCTGGTGATTTTTGCCGCAGACAACGGCATGAACATGGGGCACCATGGCATCTGGGGAAAAGGAAATGGTACCCGTCCCATGAATATGTATGATACTTCGGTCAAAGTTCCATTCCTTGTTCGGTGGCCGGATACGGTGCCGGCTGGACAGGTTTGCCAAAGAATGGTCAGTGCTTATGACTTCTTCCCCACATTGTTGGATCTTTTGGGATTGGACAATCAACAAATCCAGCATCTGCCGGGTACCAGTTTTGCCGACGCACTGCGTGGTCAGGAAGAAGGCGGTAGGGAAGAGGTTGTGGTTTTTGACGGGTATGGCCCGGTTCGGATGATTCGTTCGCGGCAATATAAGTATATTCACCGTTACCCATATGGGCCGGATGAGTTCTATGATCTGCAGGCTGACCCGGCGGAGGAATACAATCACATCGATGATCCGGAATTTGCCGATAGGATTCTGGCGATGCGCCGCCGGATGGAGCGCTGGTTCAATCAATATGCTGACCCGGACCTGGATGGTACTCGGGAAGGTGTTACCGGCTCAGGGCAGCTTTGCTCGGCTGGTACGTATGCACAACGCCTGCAAAAATACGCGGCTCCCGGTAAAAATTCCTGAGAAGGAAAGGAAAAAGTATGAAAGAACGCTTTATTGTAAATGTGATTCACCGGCCCGAAATGGTGCCGGAATATGCCGAGAAGGTGACAGGCCACGGCAAAGAGGAAAACATCAGCCGCAAGGCTCTGCTCACTGAAAGCCTTGATATCTTCAAGACCCAGCAGGCGATTGCCCATAAAAATGGCATCAAAACTACGATCCAGATGACCTATGCCAGTCTGTTCAATGACGAGGCGGTGGCGCTGGCCAAGGAGCATCATGCCCAGTACGGCGACGAAATTGCCCTCTCACTGCTGGGCCTGCCTTGCAAGGAATTCCGGGATAAATACAAGACCAAGGACTTCTGTATCTGGATGTTCTCTATGGAGGACAAGAAGGCCATCGTCACCGATGTGTTCGAAAAATTCTATGAGAAGTTCGGTTTCTACCCCGAATCCACCGGCAGCTACTATCTGGATGCCGACCTGATCAACTTCATCAAGGAAAAGTATCCCATGGTGAAATGCGCTGTGGCTACCTGCTGGGAGGAAGGACCCAAGGCCTACCATACCTGCAACAATTCCTGGTACACGCTGTTTGACGGCGGCCCCTGGAATCCCTGGATTCCCTCCAAACAGAACACCCACGCACCGGCAGCGAATGAGGAGGAGGACAGCGGGATTGTGGCGATTCCGCATCTTTCCCGGGACCTGCTGGCCTGCTTTGACGGCAACGGCTCGAACTTTGGTACCCATCCCCAGAACGTGCTGCGGGGCATGATCTACGACTCCAAAACCTGGGAATACCCGTATCTGTACAATCTGATCGACCAGTACCGCAGTCTGGGCAAGTACAACGACGGTTACAGCTACAACATGATGTTTGTAGGGCCCGGCTGGATGAACAAGATGGGCCGCTGGGAAGCCCCCTATGAACTGCTGCTGAAAAGCTATGAGGACGGCATGGCCTACTACGCCAAGCTGAAAAAAGAGGGCAAGCTGGAAGATATGACCATGGCGGAGTTTGCGGATTTCTACCGCGCCGGCCATACCTATACCCAGCCGGAATGTGCCCTTTGGCGGGATATCCTCTACGGTTCGGATAAGCAGTACTTCTGGTACGCCGATCCCTATATGCGCTGCTGCCTGGATATGAACCAGGGCGGCGCCATGATCGATCTGCGACCTTACGCTGCCAAACTGTACTGGCCGGTGGGCATTGGTACGCCTCATGTGCAGGATGCCAGCTATCCCTTCCTGATCCAGGGCAATTACCGGGCGGGTTACTTTACCCACTATGCCGGGGAGGGAACCGTCAAAAGCTGCAAGCTTACCCACAATGGGGAAGAGGTGGACCTTTGCCTCTGCCGTACCTGGGCCCACTTTGAAAAGAAGGGCAGTGCCCGCGTCCTGACCCTGGATCCGGTAGAAATCAAGTTTGCCGACCTGACCATCAAGGTGGTAACTACGTTTACCTTTGAGGAGGGCAGTTCTGCGGTCAAGACTACCCGCCGCATCGTGGAGAGCAGCAATCCTGCCGCCAAGGTGGAACTGAACGAGTACATTACCGCCTGCTATGGCACCACCGAATACCCGGAGGACATGACCGGCATTACCCTCTCCCTGCAAGGGCAGGAGAGAGAACGCAGCATCGCTTACGAGTACCGCTGCCGGGAAGACCAGATGACCGGTACTGCTGTCACAGCGCTGATCCCGCCGGTGGAAACGAGAGTTACCATGCAGGCGGCGGAGGAAATGCAGGTCTACTATAAGGAAGGCTACGCCTTCAGCCCTATGTTTACGTTGGGCCTGAAGAAAGAGATCGGCCAGAATGAGGAGGTAACCACATGGCTCAAGCTGGAAAAGGCAAACTGAATTTCCGCTGCCCGGCCTGCTTTATGCGGGATCTGGACATCGATATGTTCTACGACGCCGAAAAGAAAGAGTATTACTGCCTGCGTTGCTGCTATACCGGCACCGAAGAAGATGTGCAGGACAAGAACCAGATGGCACGTTTCCGCTACCGTGCTATGCTCAAACGCTTTGACCGGTTTGACGGTAAATAAGTGATGGCTACTCCGAACTCTCCCTTATGTTGATAAGGAAAGAGAAAAGACGGTCGTTCATCAAAAAAGCTTTTCTCCCAGTATGCTCCGCGGGTCCGGCAGTTTGCTGAATCTGCGGGGCATTTTTGCCAAATAGAAAAACATTGCCTTTCGAAATTGTCCCACTGGTCTTATGGGGATGCAAAATTTTATGGTTTGCAGAGGTATAGACTTATTGAAAGGGCAGGTGGAATCGGTGACTCTTATTAAAAATAGGCCTTGAGCAAGCGAAAAAAGGAATGGCTTGGACAATATGCACAATAAATCAGAAAAACTGTTGGCTAAATTGAAGCTCTTTTAAAAAACTGTGTCAAAAAAACGAAAAACCAAGTCGGTTCCGAGAATTTACCCTTTTCGTCAATCATGGTAGGATAAATACAACGAAAGCGGACAGACAGCAGATCCGCAAGATACTCAACAAAGGAGACGAAGAAGGATTATGAAACTGAAAAAACTGACCTCGCTTTTCCTTGCAGGTGCTATGGCACTTTCTCTGGCAGCTTGCGGCGGTTCCGCCGGCAGCACTGCTTCCACCGCCGGCACCGGAGAAACCGGCACTACGGCTGAAAGCACCGACGCCGGTGATCTTCCGGTGCTGAAGGTTGCAGTCATGCCGTTCCTGAACAGCCTGCCCATCGAATACATGGTGGAAAACAAGCTGGATGAAGCCAACGGCTTCAAGATCGAAACGGTCTACTTCTCCAACGGCGGTGCCATGAACGAGGCGCTGGCAGCGGATCAGTGGGAAGTTGGTACGCTCAGCGCCGCGGCTGTTAACTCTCTGGCAATTTACGGTGCTTACTGCATCGCCGATATCGGCCACTCCGAAGGCGGTCTGTACACCCTGGTCAATGCCGATTCTCCCATCGCACAGGCTAAGGGTACCAACCCCTCTTACCCGGACGTCCTGGGCAGCCCCGAGACCGTGAAGGGCGCCGTAATCGCAACCAGCACCGGCACCATCTCTCACCTGAATGTCAACAAGTGGCTGGAAGTTCTGGGCCTGACCCCCGATGACGTGCAGATCGTCAGCATGGACTTCCCGGCCGCCTACCAGGCACTGAAAACCGGCAACTGCGACGTTGCAGCGCTGAACCCGCCGACTTCCTTCACTGCCGAGAGCGAAGGCTATGTGGTCACCTCCAGCCTGAGCAGTCTGAATGTTCCCCAGTATGACTCCATCATTGTTTCCAACAAGGCTTACACCGAACGCCGCGACGTTCTGGTCAAATACGTGAAGGCTTTCTTTGAAGCTTGCGACGCCCTGCAGGCGGACCAGGATATGGCCGCGCAGATGCTGCTGGACTGGTACACTGCCAACGGCAGCGAGACCACGCTGGAAGCCTGTGCAACCGAGATTGAAACCCGTCCCTTCGTGACCAGCGAAGAGGCCAAGGGCATCACCATTGGTGAGTCTGTCAGCATCACCGGTGAATTCTGGGTTTCTCAGCAGCTGCTGGAAGAGAGCCGCTTCCCCGAAATCGCAAAGCATGTTGATGATTCCATTGTAAAAGAAGCGCTCGGCTTCTGACCGTTCGCCTCCCCAATTAGAGGGCAGCCCCCAGTCCGCGCCGCGGCAGGGGCCGCCCTCTCCACTTGAAAGGAGAGATTTGCTTTGAACGAATACGCCATCCGCAAACGGAAGGAAAAAATCAAGTTCGGTACGGTGTCGGTTCTTTCCCTGTGCGCTTTCTTCGGCATCTGGTATCTGTGTACGGCGGTCCTTCACCTCAAACCGGACTACGTATTGCCCAGCCCGGTACAGGTTGTGGAAGCATTCTTTGAAAAACTTACCCAGACCGCACCGGACGGTGCAACGCTGGGCGGCCACATTCTGGCAAGCTTGCAGGTCGCACTCACCGGATATCTGCTGGGGGCAGTCATCGGCATCCCTCTGGGCATTGCCATGGCATGGTTCCGCAAGGTGGACATGTTCGTTACACCGTTGTTCGATCTGATCCGCCCGGTTCCCACCATCGCCTGGATTCCCCTGATGATCCTGTGGTTCGGCATCGGCCTGGGGGCCAAAGCTGCCATCATCTTTGTTTCGGCATTCGTGCCCTGCGTCATCAATGCGTACGCGGGCATCAAACAGACAAAACCCGTTCACCTGTGGGTGGCACAGACATTTGGTGCTTCCCGCCGCGAGATGCTTTTTACGGTGGCCATTCCCACCGCGCTGCCGTTGATCTTCACCGGCCTGCGCATCTCCCTGGGCACCGCGTGGATGACCCTGTGCGCTGCGGAAATGCTTGCTTCCAACCGTGGCCTGGGCTACATGATCCAGCTGAACCGTACGTTGGCGCGTGCTGACCTGATCGTGGTGGCCATGCTGACCATCGGCGTGATCGGCACCGTCTTTACCGTCGGTCTGGATGCACTGGAAAAGAAATTCGTCAAAGGAGGCCGCCGAGGATGAAAAAGAAAATCGACGTAGAAAAAACAGTCTATGCGGTAGCGGCCATTGCGTTCTTCTTTGTGGCATGGTGGTTCCTGACCACCTTCACCCCGGTGAAAGAAACGACCCCCGGCCCTATTGCGGTTCTCCAACTGCTGGTCACTTCGTTCTATGAACCCATCGGCAGCAAGGTGATTCTGGGGCATCTGCTGGTCAGTCTTCGCCGCGTGCTGGTCGGCTTCTCCGTGGCAACCATCGTCGGCATTATTTTGGGAATTGCCATGGGCACTTCCCGCTGGGCCGAAGCCATCTTCAAACCCATCTTTGAACTGCTGCGTCCCATTCCACCCATCGCCTGGATCTCGCTGGTCATTCTGTTCTTCGGTATCGGCGAAACTTCCAAGTACATTCTGTGCGGTATTGGCGCCTTTACCAACGTGACCCTCAACGCCTACACCGGCGCCCAGAACGTGGACCCCGAACTCATCGGCTGCGCCCGCATGTTGGGCACCAGTGAACGGGACATCTTCTTCCGTGTGATTCTGCCCTCCTGTACACCGCAGATTTTTGCAGGTATGCAGGTGGCGCTGTCCACCAGCTGGATGGCCGTGCTGGCAGCCGAAATGGTCGGCGCCCAGGAAGGCTGCGGCTGGATGATCCAGCGCGGCAGTGATACGCTGAACATTACGCTGGTCATGGTTGGCATGATCGTCATCGGTCTGGTCGGCATGCTGCTGGCCACGCTGATGCGCACCATTGAGAGGAGGCTTTGCTCTTGGAACATCATGGAGAACTGAAGCACGATCCCATTATTTCCATGCGGAACGTGTGCAAGACCTATATCAGTGTGCATAAGACCAACGAGGTTGTGCGCGACGTCAGCCTGGACGTGGCTGAAAATGAATTTGTGGTTCTGTTTGGACCCGGTCAGTGCGGCAAAACCACCATGATCAACCTGATCGCAGGGTTGCAGCTTCCCACGTCCGGGGAAGTGGTGGTGGACGGAAAGCCCGTTACCGCTCCCGGGCCGGACCGCGGTGTGGTCTACCAGACTACGGCACTTTTCCCGTTCTGCACCGTTATGGGCAATGTGGAATTCGGCCCCAAAAGCCGCGGCGTTGACAAAAAGACCCGCCGCGAACGTGCGGAATACTTCATTAAGCTTGTGGGTCTGGAAGGCTTTGAGAAAAGTTTCCCCAACCAGCTTTCGGGTGGTATGCGCCAGCGCGTGGGAATCGCCCGCGCCTATGCCAACGACCCCAAGGTCATGCTGATGGATGAGCCCTTCGGCCATCTGGATGCGCAGACCCGTTACATGATGGAGGCCGAGCTGGAAAAAATCTGGCAGAAGGAAAAGCGCACCGTTGTGTTTGTTACCAACAACAGTGAGGAGGCCGTCTACCTGGCCGACCGCATCATCATCCTGACCAATACGCCCACCCATATCAAAGAGGAAATCAAGGTCGATCTGCCGCGCCCGCGCCAATACAGCGACCCCGCCTTCCTCGAAATCCGCCGCCAGATCGAAGAGATCTGCGATGACACCCTGTAAGGAGGCACTCCCATGAGCAGCAACGAAGTCAAGGTCAAAGTATCGCACATGACCAAAAAGTTCGGCGACCTCTTGGTGTTGAACGACATCTCCTTCGAGGTGAAAAAGGGTGAGTTCCTCTGCGTGGTAGGTCCCACCGGATGCGGCAAGACCACCTTCCTGAACTGCCTGACCAAACTGGGTGTGTATCAGCTGACCAGCGGCGAGATTTTGATCAATAACGAACCGGTGGACCTTCAAAAACACAATGTGGCGTATATTTTCCAGGAGTATTCGGCCTTTCCCTGGCAGACGGTGGAAGAAAATGTTGCCTACGGCCTAAAAATCAAAAAGCGCCCGCCGGAAGAGATTAAGGCCCGGGTTAATGAAATGCTGGAAATGGTGGGCCTGACGGAGTACCGCAATTACTACCCCAACCAGCTCTCGGCCAGTATGCTGCAGCGTGTCAGCATTGCACGTGCCTTTGCCGTGCAGCCGGAACTGCTGCTGATGGATGAACCCTACGGTCAGTTGGACAACTCCCTGCGCTACAAGCTGGAGGATGACCTGCTGCGTCTGTGGCAGCACACGGGCACCACCGTTATCTTTATTACCCACAACATTGAAGAGGCGGTCTACCTCAGCGAGCGCATCCTGGTATTGACCAACAAACCCACCGGCATCAAGCAGGAAATCGTCAACGACCTGCCCCGTCCCCGTGATGTGACCGATCTCGAGTTCAATAAACTGCGCGACAAGGTCACCGATTTGATCAAGTGGTGGTAATATGAACAAACGTCCGAATATTATTCTGATGATGGCCGATCAGCTGCGGTTTGATGCACTTGGCTGTTACGGCAACAATCAGATTCATACCCCCAATATTGACAGTATTGCTTTGAATGGCTCGGTATTTGACAACCATTTTGTGCAGAACCCGGTCTGTTCGCCTTCCCGGTGTTCCATCCTTACCGGCCGTTACCCCAAAAATCACGGCACACGCGATAACGGTATTCCGCTGCGGGATTCCGAAATCTGCCTGCCGGAAGTGCTGCGGGACAACGGCTACCGCACGGCGGCCATCGGTAAGATGCACTTTACCACCCAGTTCGTCCCCAAAGAAAACGAGGAGGACGACTGGCCTGCCGACCGGTACGGGTTTGATGTGGTACATACCACCTGTGACTGCAAAACCGGAGAATACCTGACCTGGCTGAAACAGCAGAGCGAGAAAGACTACCAGATCGTCAAAATGCAGGGGGAACGCAAAGCCAAGGAAGACCGTGCCAGCGCTGCCGACAAAGACCTGAGCGGTCCGCCGCAGGTTTATCCCAGCGAGATCAATCCCCGCTACCATCAGTCCGCCTGGATTGCAGACCGTATGATTGATCTGATCAACGAATCCACGCCGGACCAGCCGTTTTTTGCCCTTTGCAGCTTTGTGGACCCGCATCACCCCTTTGACCCGCCCGCCCCGTATTCCACCATGTATGACCCGGACAAGCTGGCCTTGCCGGTTCGGCAGGAAGGGGAACTGGAAGATAAGCCGCCCCATTTCCGGCGCCATCGTGTAGGACAGGGCTGCAGCAACGAAAAATACGACTATCGGCGCCTGACGGATCATGAGTGGGGCGAGGTAAAAGCCGCCTACTATGGCATGATCAGCCTGATTGATGAAAATGTGGGGCGGATTTTGAAAGCTCTGCAGGACAAAGGCATCGTGGAGGATACCCTGATTCTTTTCACCAACGATCACGGCGAATTGCTGGGTGACCATGGATTGCTTTTCAAGGGGCCGTTCCATTATGATTGCCTGATCAAGGCACCGATGATTCTGTCCTGGCCGGGCGTCATCCCCAAGGGCTCCCGCTACAAGCAGATCACCGAACACGTGGATTTGATGCCCACGCTGCTGGACTTTGCCGGTGTGCGGGCACCCCATGGTGTGCAGGGAATGTCCATGGCGCCGATTTTGCGCGGTGACGGCGGCGCCGGGCGCGAATATGCCCTTACGGAGTTCACCTGCTACGACTGGGGTCTGAATGTAAAGACCATCACCGGGCGGCATTATAAGCTGACATACTATGCCGGTGAAACGTTTGGTGAATTGTACGACCGGGACCGCGACCCCCATGAATTTACCAACCTGTGGGATGATCCCGACTACGCCGATGTGAAGGAACAGCTGCTCCGGCGGCTGTTGGATCGGGTCATCGAAACCGAAGATACGCTGCCGCTGCGCATCGGAAAATACTGAATCAAACCCCGCTTGCTCGCCGGTTTTTGCCGGCGGGCTTTAGTGGGGTGTATTGTGTTTGCCAATGGTTGCAGGCCCGGCGGTTACACCGTATAATGCTGTTGTAAATTAACAATATCCGCAATGCAAGAGAGGTCAATGTGAGGCAGTTGCAAGTACTTCGACGGTGGTGGAACAGTATCCGCATCAGAATGATGGCGATGCTGTTGCTCGTAAATATCATCATTATCGCCATTCTGGCGGCGGGCGCCTATACCATCTATAAAGACAGTTTTATCCGGGAACTGGCCGGTTCCCGGACGGATGTGCTGCGCCAGATTGCGGAACGCAGCCGCCAGTTCAAAACAAACCTGTACATCCTCTCCAACCTGTTCGAAAGTAACCCCGGGTTTCGTACCTATGCCACCGAACTGAATGCCGATAACCGGGAAGAGTTTTATTCGCTGATGGATTCCACAACGCGGCAGCTGCAGGAGTCCTTTATTCAGCCGGAACTGGACTTTTACGTGGTGTATGTGTCGGCGTCGGGCATCGGTTATTGCTCACGCCCCGTACCGGAAGGGTACGACTACATGGACCCCCGCCTGAAGGTATGGAACCGGCGTGTGGTGGAAGCCGACGGCGAAATTGTGGATGTGGGCAGCTATCGGGACCGCAGTCTGGGAACCGCCTCTTTTTCCGCTGCGCGTGCCATCCTGGATGGGGACGATATCGTGGGTTTCCTCATGATCAATGCGGACGAACGGCAGCTGTATAATATGTATGAGGATGTGATCCGCGACGGCAGCAATATTTATGTCACCAACGATATGGGACAGATCATTTCCAGCAGCCGCGGGGAACTCATCGGGTTTAACTATTTCAATATGGACAAGCTGCAGCAGCTGTTCGGCTCCCAGGATTACATGATCACCCTGGCAGAGGGCGAACCGGTGCTTTTTACGCGGTATGTGGATACCGAAAGCGGGTTCACCATCTTTGAGGAAGCACCGCTGGAAAAGGTGTTACAGCCTTTGCGCAGTATCCGGCATGTTGTGATTGTATTGGCTTTGTTGTGCCTGGCGGGCGGTATCGTCATGGCCTGGCATTTCTCCCGGCGGATTGCCGCGCCCATTCAGACACTGCGGGATGATTTGCGGGATGTGGAGCAGGGCAATCTGCACCAGACCTTTGCCATCTCCAGCTATACCGAACTGAATGAGTTGTCCCGGGGCATGGCCGATATGATGGAGTGCATCCGCGGACTGATCGAGAGCATCAGCAAAAACGAGCAGCAAAAGCGGCGGATCGAACTGAACTGGCTGCAGGCACAGATCAACCCACATTTTATTTACAATACGCTTTTTTCTATCAAATGCATGGTGGATATGCATCGGAATGAGGATGCCACCATTATGCTGACGCATTTTATTGCCATTCTCAGAGAAATTCTGTCTACCCAAAAGGAAAAAGTCACGGTGGCGGAGCAGATGGAAAGCCTGCGGGAGTATCTGACTTTGCAGCAATACCGCTACGACCATGCCTTTGACAGTATGATTGAATACGACGAAGCCGCGGCCCGCTGCTGTCTGCCCAAGTTGCTGGTGCAGCCGTTGGTGGAAAATTCCATCCAGCACGGTATCAATATGCAAAGCGGCAGCGGTATGATCACCGTGATTGCCCGCCGCCAGGGAGATGCGGTTGTTATCGAAGTGGAAGACAATGGCGTTGGTATGTCGCCGGAAAAAGTGCGGCAGGTGATGGAGTCACCCGCCGTGACCGACCGCCCCCATCTCGGCATCAAGAATGTGTATGACCGGATCAGGCTGCATTACGGCCCGTCCTGGGGGCTGACCATTGACAGCAAGGAAGGGCGCGGAACACGGATCGTGCTCAGAATACCTGCGGAAGAGAAGGGTAGGGAACTCCCATGCTAAAAGTACTTGTAGTGGATGACGACAGCCCCATCCGCCGGTGGCTGGAGTACTGCATCAGCCAGCTGGAAGGATTTGTGCTGGCGGGTTCTGCGGCTACGGGCGCACAGGGACTGGAACTGTACCGCCGTGAATTGCCGGACATTGTGGTTACGGATATTGAGATGCCGGGCATGTCCGGGTTGGAGATGGTGGCACAAATTCAGGCCGTCCGTCCGGCCCACGTGATCATTCTGACCAGCCACGATAATTTTTCCTATGCGCGTACTGCCTTGCAGAATGGCACGGCAGAGTATATCCTTAAGACAGAGATCACGATGGAAAGCATGCGGGATCTTCTCTGCAAGGCGGCGCGGACCATCCACCATAACGGGGAAAACGCGGTTCGGTTGGAACAGGGAACACAGTTGCTGATCCGTCAGCTGGCTATGGAGCAGGATGCGCTGCCTCCGACCGTGCAGGAGTTGCGCCATCAGGGAATTGCCCTGGAAGACGAACCGCTGGCAGCCGGGGACCTGATGAGCCGGAATGCCGATGCCTTGCAGGAAATCCGCCACCGCCTGGAAGAGTGCAGCGCGCTCAAAAATGTAAGGTTTGTTCCGCTGGGGTATGAGCACCTTCTGTTTGTGGGCAATCTTCGCGGCAGTGACTCACTGGACGAATTACAAGAGTATTATCTCCGGGTAGCGGCCGGAATGAACTGCGTACTGGGTTTGAGCGGAAAAAAGGGCGGCCTTGCCTTTTTGCCGGCAGCCCTGCAGGAAGCGCAGTCGCGCTGCAGGCTCCATTTCTACGAACCGGAGCGGTGGGTGTTCCTGCATGATCCGCTGGGGCCGGGGACCATCCGCCATGCGGAAACGGCGCGCATGAATTTCAGTAAGGAACTGTTTGCCCAAAACTATCAGGAAGCCTTTGCCATCAAGGACGAAGTGCTTCGGCAGATCGTGGAGGACCGTCCCACGGACCTGGACGCGGTAAAAAAGCTGTGTTCCTCTTTCTGTACCATTTTGCTCCATTTTTCAACGGAGCGGCAGGAGGAACTGGACAGCCGGGTAGAACAGTCGGAACAGGCGATCCGTTCGGCACATACCATCGGGGAGCTTCAGGCGGCGGTGGCCGCGGTTTTTGAGCCGTTTCACCGCAGTCTGCCGCAGGACGATCATTATTCACCGGCTATCCGTGACGCCATCACCTATCTGAAAGCGCACTACCGGGAAAAAATCTCGTTGAGTATGGTTGCACAGGCGGTCAACTTCAATGCGGAATATTTCAGCCGCCTGTTTGTACGCGAAACGGGGATGAACTTTACGGTTTATCTGAACAGCCTGCGGATGCGCCAGGCGGTGGAACTGCTGGAGCATACCGATAAAAAGGTGTATGAGATTGCGGAAGAAGTAGGGTATTCCAGCCTGAGTTATTTCTCTACCGCCTTCAAAAAAAGCTTTGGGCAGACCCCGGCGGAGTATCAGGCGTTCAAGCAAAAAAATAAGCAGGGCACTCCGTAAGGAGCACCCTGCCGTATCCCGTCAAACCGCAGGGATCAACAGGTTCAGGACCAGCCCGGCGGCACCGCACAGGCACATGGTCAGGATCGGGTTCCATTTGAATTTCCGCAGCAGGATAAAGGCAACCACAAAACTGCCGGCACCAATCCAGTCCACCGCGTTCAGGGTGGGAGTCTGACCGTCAAAAAGCACCATGGACAGAATCGAAAGTCCGGCGCCCAGAATCAGTGCCACCACAACGGGCCGCAGGCAGGCCAGAACGTTTTGCAGTACGGAAATATCGCGGTATTTCTTGTAAACGTAAGCCAGCAGGGAAACCAGAATCAGAGCCGGGGTAATGCAGCCCAGGGTGGCAATGATGGCGCCGGGAATACCGGCAATCCGGATGCCCACAAAAGTGGCGGAGTTTACGGCAATGGGACCCGGTGTCATTTCGGCGATGGTGATCAGGTCGGTGAACTCCTGCAGCGTCAGCCAGGGATGGAGTTCCACCACCTGGTTCTGGATCAGGGGCATGGCCGCATAGCCGCCGCCGACACTGAACAGGCCAATTTGCAAAAAGCTGATGAATAACTGCAGATAAATCATTGTCTGGCCTCCTTTTTCAGCTGGAACAAGGCGCGTACCACACCAAAAGCCGCTGCGGCCAGAATGATGAGGATCACGTTGACATCAAAGAAAAAGCTGGCAACAAACGCCAGAACCATCAGCGCAATGTAGACAATAGATTTGGTCTTCAGAACATTGCCGCCCAAGCCGCAGACAACGTCCAGAATGACGGCGGCAACACCAGACTGCATGCCTTTCAAAACCAGGGCAACGTATACGTTGGAAGCAAACGCGGCGTAGAAAAAGGAAATGACCGAAAGAATGACCATCGGCGGGATAATGGTGCCCGTTACCGCAACGATCATGCCCAAAAGCCCCTCCACATTCCAGCCCACCAGAATGGCGGCGTTTACGGCAATGGCGCCGGGGGAGGACTGGGCAAGGGCTGCCATGTCAAGCATTTCCTGTTCGTCGATCCAATGCAGTTCATCCACGAACTTGCGTTTCATAAAGGTGACGATGACAAAACCGCCGCCGAAGGTAAAGGCGCTGATGTACAGCGTGCTGAGAAATAAGGCCCGCAGACGCGCCGCACGCGTCATGGGCTGTTGCTGTTGGTCCATGGTGACCCTCCCATACTCATTTGCATTTATCATACAGCAAATACGCGGCTGCGTAAAATGATAATTTGTTATGGATGTAATACGATTTTGGTTGGAAAGCGAGGCTTGTTGTGACCATCCGTCATTTGCGTATTTTTGTGGAAGTATACCGCCTGGAGAGCGTGACCCATGCGGCGGAAGAACTGCACCTGACCCAACCCGCTGTGACCCGCGCCATACAGGAACTGGAACAATATTACGGCACACGGCTGTTTGAACGGATGTACCGGCATATTTCGCCTACCGAAAGCGGCCGCCGTCTGTACCCGCAGGCACTTCATCTGCTGGATTCTTTCGACCGTATCGAAACAGGCTTGCGCAACTGGGATTCCCTGGGGCGTATCCGGGTTGGCGCTACGGTGACATTTGGCGATACGGTGCTCCCCAAACTGGCACGGCAGTTTTTAAAGGAAAATTCTGCCGTGGAACTGCAGGTGGTAGTGGCCAACGGCGACACACTGGCCGCTGCTTTGTGCGAAAACCGGCTTGATTTGGCCTTGATGGAAAACGCGCCGGCTATCCCGGATTTGCATACGGAAGAAATCGGGACAGACCTGCTTTGCGCGGTAATGGCCGCGGATGACCCGCTGGCCGGGCAAGATTCCGTGAGCCTTGAACAGCTGTCCAAGGCACCGCTCCTTGTACGGGAAGCGGGCAGCACCACCCGTACGGTTTTGCAGAATGTTCTGGATGCACGGGGGCTGCCCAACCACATTGTGTGGGAAAGCGTCAGCACCGAAGCACTGCTGCGGGCAGCTGCGGAAGGGCTGGGCATCGCCATTCTGCCGGAGGCCCGGGCAAAAGAAGCGGCCCGGGCGGGAGAGATTTGCCTGCGCCCGGTGGAAGGTAACGTGCTGCAGCGCCATCGGGTGGCCGCGTGGCATAAAGAAAAGTATCTTACGGCGTCCATGAAGCGCTTCTTGGAGCTTTGCCGTCAACAAATCGATTGAGAGGTGTATCCTGTGCCCCATGTAAATTTGCTCATCAAACCGGCTTCCAGCTTGTGCAATATGCGCTGCCGTTATTGCTTTTATGAGGATGAAGCGGCCAACCGTACACAAGCAAGCATGGGCATCATGACGCCGCAAACGGCAGAACTGCTGATTCGTCAGGCGTTTGATGCCGCAGGGGAACAAGGTGATATCAGTATTGCGTTCCAGGGTGGGGAACCAACTCTGGCGGGATTGTCCTTTTTTGAATCCTTTGTGGAACTTGTCAGGCGGTACAACCATAAACAGCTGCCGGTTTCCTATGCTATCCAGACCAATGGATATGCTATCGATGAAGAATGGGCGGCGTTCCTGGCAAAGAACCGTTTTCTGGTGGGAATCTCCGTGGACGGTGATAAAGCACTGCACGATGAATTCCGGGTCGATGCCGCCGGTAAGGGGACATGGCAGCGGACCCAGAAAAGCCTGCGGCTGCTGCAAACGGCGGGCGTTGCCTGTAATCTTCTCTGTGTTGTAACAAAGCGATGTGCCAAAAGTGCGGTACGCACCTACCATGCTTTACAAAAAACAGGGGTAGGGTATCTGCAATTCATTCCCTGCCTGGACCCCCTGGGGGAGGAACGGGGGCGGCGCCCCTGGTCGTTGACGCCGGAAGATTACGGCACCTTTTTGTGTTCACTGTTTGATGAGTGGTATCGGGATTGGAAAAACGGCCGGTATACAAGCGTTCGGCTTTTTGACGATTACGTGCATTTGGCCATGGGGCTGCCTTCCTCTACCTGTGCAACCAATGGGCGATGCGGGTCTTATTATGTTGTGGAAGCGGACGGAAGCGTATATCCCTGTGACTTTTATGTTCTGGACCCGTGGAAATTGGGGGATATCCACCAGACACCGCTGCGGGAACTGGGGCAAACGGAACGAGCGGCCGATTTCTTGAAAGCAGGGCTCCACCGGCCGGTAATGTGCCGGGAGTGCCCATGGGCCCGCCTTTGCCTCGGCGGGTGCAAACGGGACTGGTGTACGGACAAAAACGGAGCGGTCGCAAATTATTACTGCCAGTCTTTCCGGCGCTTTTTTGCCTATGCCGAAACCAGAATCCGTACCATTGCATCCGAGGAAGCAGCTTTGCGTCGGCGGAACGGGCTGTAAACGGCAGAGGAAAGCCGACACGAAGCAATAGCAATGTAATGAGGATGACTCGGAAGGACCGAATATGCCGACATACAAAAAGAAGCGCGGCCGCGTGTGGCCTGCGCTTCTTTGCTTTGTGATTGTGTTTTACAAAACTGCCGACTATAATAGAAGGCATGGAACCGGGGCAACGTCCCCGGGCATTATGCCGGCCGCTTTGCGGTGCGGCGGGAAACCGATACTTACAGGAGAAATGCGGAATGCAATATCGTTGTGATAAAACGGGCACAAATCTTTCGGTACTGGGGTACGGCTGTATGCGTTTCCCCAAAAGTGGCGGGCGGATCGATTTGGATGCCGTTACCGAGCAAATCGGAGAAGCCGTCAAACTGGGGGTAAACTACTTTGATACCGCTTATGTCTATGGCGGCAGCGAAGCCGCTTTGGGGGAAGCGCTGCGCCGTCTGCACTGCCGGGAAAAGGTGTTTATTGCCGATAAACTGCCCCAGTACCTGATCAAATCCAAGGCGGGAATTGAGAAGTGCTTTCAGGAACAGTTGGCGCGCCTGGGCACCGATCATATCGACTTTTATCTGATGCACATGCTTACCGATCTGGCTGCATGGCAAAAGCTGTGCGGCCTGGGTGTGCGGGAATGGATTGAGGAGAAAAAGTCGGCAGGGGCCATCGGCCGCATCGGTTTTTCTTTTCACGGCGATACAGCGGCTTTTTTGGAACTGCTGAACGCCTATGACTGGGATTTTTGCCAGATTCAATACAATTATCTGGATGAACACACCCAGGCAGGGCGTAAGGGACTGGAAGCAGCGGCTGCCAAGGGGATTCCGGTGATCATTATGGAACCCCTGCGGGGCGGGCGGCTGATCACCGGATTGTCTGCCGAAGCACAGAAGCGAGTGGCGGAAAGCGGTCGTTCCGCGGCCGGTTGGGGATTGCGCTGGCTGTGGGATCAACCGGGCGTCACGGTGGTGTTGTCCGGCATGAACAGCCTGGAAATGATCCGGGATAACGTTGCCCAGGCGGCGGAAGCACATCCCGGCTGTATGACCCCGGAAGAACATGCGTTTGTGGAAAATCTGCGGGACGATCTGCAGGCTTCCATGCGGGTGGGATGTACCGGCTGCGGCTACTGTCAGCCCTGCCCGGCAGGGGTGGATATCCCCGGTGTGTTTGCCAGCTATAATCGTGCCGCTACGGAAGGCCGCCATGCAAAAATCCAGTATCTGCTTACGACCGGTTTGCGGCGCAAAGGCACCGGCGCCAGCCAGTGCGTTGGCTGCGGCAAATGTGAACAGCATTGCCCGCAGCATCTGCCCATTCGGAAGTTGCTGAAGGATGCCTCCAAAGAGCTGGAGGGGCCGATGTACAAGGCGGCCCGCCTGGGGGTCAAGGTTTTAAAGCTCTGGTAACAAACCGGGATGGCGACGGTCATTTCTCTTTCCGCAGTGCGCAGAGCGCCAGGCAGGCAAGTCCCAACCCCAGCAGCGGCATCCCGTGCTGGGGTGTGAGCGCATCCAGTGCCGAAAGGACAGCCACAGCAACGCCCATGGCCAGCGCCAAAGCTTTCAGAATCGTATCGAACAGTTCGCCGACAGAGTTGCCGGCGGACTGCTTTTCATTTTGGCCGCGCAGCAGTTCATCCAGCGTAAGGCCAAGAATTTCTGCCAGTAAGGGCAGGGAACTTACATCGGGGCAGGAAAGATCGCGCTCCCATTTGGATACCGCCTTATCCGTTACGCCCATTTTTTCCGCCAACTCCAACTGGGTCATGCCCTTTTGTTTGCGGGTTTCCGATATCAACATGCCAAGTGTTTTTTTCATGGTGCCGTTACTCCTTTTCGCGTGGTTTGCTGGCCTTATTGTACACTCTGCAGCGGCAACACTCAACCGACCGGTGGTTTCCCGCTCTCGACCGTTGGTAGAATGCCGTTGGCATGATGATTTTGAATGAAAAGGTGCGCAGGGAATGAACAGGCTTTAAGACGTTGGACGTGTTGGAAAGGAACTGCGGCAGCAGAAAAAATACAAGGCAGGGAACCCGGTACACACCTTGTCCCTGCCTTTTGCAAAAGCATCCATGTCAGTTTGTAAATCTTAACAGATAGCCGTTTGGGTCCTGTATCAGGAATTCTTTTTGTTCTACATTTATTTGATCGACTCGGTATGTGGTGATCATCAAATCTCTATAAAACGCCACCTGTGCCTCTTTGCATCTTGCATACAGGCAATCGATTTCATCTGTTGTAATAGAAAAATTGATCCCTTGCCCTAACGGATAGCGCATTTCTCCTGTATTCCAACCATCTGGGTGCAGCTGCTCAAACATGAACTGACTTCCTATTACAATAAATTTGGACAGGAAAGCCGGGCAGCCAGTCCGGCTTTCCCTCC